>Ga0181594_10000899_pt1 | contig 28033 bp, 17 predicted proteins | sample 071ome_18_FD_145603 | JGI IMG/M metagenome (GOLD analysis project Ga0181594, IMG submission 145603) | Coastal salt marsh microbial communities from the Groves Creek Marsh, Skidaway Island, Georgia - 071413BT metaG (spades assembly) | ecosystem: Environmental > Aquatic > Marine > Intertidal zone... | reverse complement strand
CATAAGACAGCTCGCCGTGTCGGGCGCTTTACAGGGCTCTTTACAGGGCTCTTTACAGGGCTCTTTACTCCGCCTGAGCGCAGCGCTGTGCCTCCTGCTGTTGGCCTCGTGTGACGTCAGCCTCGGAGATCAGCAGGGTGAGGAGCTTGAAGAGGGCGCGGTTCAAGTGACCCTCGTCGGGTATGTCATAGACTCGAGTAGCGAAGAGACGCTCTCTGACGCGAGCGTTGAGGTCTTTGTCGTGGGCGCTGACCTCTCGACACAAGAGTCGGTGAGCGAGCAGGTGATGACTATGGAGGATGGGCGCTTTACGGTCCCGTCCTTTGTGATCAACTCGGTGAAGAACCGCTACAAGATTGTCGTGTCCAAGGAGGGCTACAGGACAAACGATGACACGACGTTGTTCGCGCTCTTACCCGGAGAGATCAACGCTGGCACGATCCGGCTCCAGAGCAGTGAGGTGATCCAGAGGACGAGGGTCTCGGGGACCGTCGTGAGTGGCTTTGAGGGGGACAACCGAGCGCTAGAGGGCGCGCGGGTTCAGCTCTCTGAGGCGCGAGCGGACGGAGCAGTGGGGGCGAGCGCGTGTGAGACCCAGTCCGATTCAATGGGTCGCTTTATGTGTGAGGGGCTCTTGCTTGGAGAGTATCAGCTGAGCATCTCACTCGAGGGGCACTCCTCGATCTCCGAGACGATCGCCGTCTTCCAACAGCTCGAGCTTGGCCCTCAGCGCTTGTTTAACAATGATGACCCCAGAGATTTGACGATCGTCTTAGATTGGACCTCGCCTAGTGGCCTCCGTGTTGACCTTGACCTGTGGCTAGACATCGCCAACACCCACCCGCTCCCCAACGCCGAGGGTGAGCAGTTTGAGCCGATCCGGTTTGGGGTCAATGACCAACGCGCTTATGGTGACCCAAGCGACTTGATCCAGCGCGCCTCAGGCTTCGCGAGGGGGACTCCATATTGGCCCTTCAGCGCCGCCCCGCAGAGGGTAGGGCTCAAGCAGAGACATTGCGGTTACCCGCTCTTAACAGCGACGGATGAGGGGCCCTGTAGCGCCCTCACCCCTGATGAGCGGGCTCAGCAGTACTTCGTCCAGTTTAGACGCAACAACAGAGATGGTACAGCGCCTGAGGTCGTGTCTATTTTTGGTGACACCGTCCCCTTCCCCGATGACTTTGAGCTCGACTTAACGCGCTTGTATCGCTACGTGTCACCCTCCGACCCGAGCCAGACCCGCTACCCGATCGCGATGGTAGCGGTGCTCGTCTCTGCGGAGGAGTTTGAGGTCCTTGACTTTGATGGCTTGAACGCTGAGATGAGCCTCCCAGGCTCCTCTCCTACCGTTAAGATCTACAAAGGGACTGAGCTGATTGGGTCCTTCTCTATCGATGAGGTCAATTTACCCCTCGGTGAGAACATTAATGAGTGGCTCCCTGTGATGATTGAGTATGGTGTGACTCAAGATGAGCGCCTCTATTTTGAGGTGCACCCGGTAGGGAAGACTGAGCTGTCTCGTGACCAGAAGCTCTGGGTGTATGAGCACCCTGAGAACAACCCGATCGAGCAGGGAGGGAGGGCGCAGGTCGTTGAGCCTCTTGGCATGGCGTCGAGCCTCCAGAAAGCGGTCACGATGGGCTGGGGGCAGGGCGGGCGCCTCGCGTTCGATGTGCATGAGGGCTCAAGGCTGACCAACCACGCTGACGTCCCAACCTTGAACCTACCCACAGACCTCCCCGACGACCTTGAGCCTAGGGCGATCTCCATCACAGGGAACACGGTCAACGTCGTCGCGGTGAGCCCCGACAATCAGATCAGGCTCTTTTTAGGGTTAGGTAGGTCTGCGGAGTGTGGCGTAGGGTCGCCGAACGTCATCATCCCCTACGGCAATCGAAGCTACTTCATCGGGACCGATCAAGGGCTCTCCCCATGCGTCATCAATGATCAAGCGCCGGAGCTTGACCCGATGTTGGCCTTCCCACAAACCCCCGTCACCTCTGCGGGGGTCGTCCCTAACTCTCCTTGGCTCTTAATCGGTGGGGAGGCCGGGCTGTACGCGAGCCTGCTCAATGACCAGCGTCCTCTCTCGGGTCTGGAGGTCGCAGGTGAGCCGGTCGTGGCGATCCATGAGGACATCGTAGCCTTCGCGTCCGGACAGCTCTTCATTGTCACGAACAACCTCGCGCTGTACCCGATCACCGATCGGCTCTTCAATGACGTGCACGCGATCCAAAAGAGTGGCGATTTTGTCCTCGTCTCAGACGGTGAGGGCCTGCACTCGATCGAGATCGTAGACCTGCGGAGCGACATCGACCTACTGGGGCTCGATTTTCAAAACTCAATCGTACATGACCTCCCCTCGCCGAGCGACGAGCCGGTCCGTCACCTGAGCTCATTAAACGGCGTGGGTTATTTCTATGACCAAGGGCAGCTCAGAGAGATTAAGTAACCGCTCGCGTTGAGAGCAACGTAGCTACTCAGCGTTGGCTTGAGGCTCGTGAGGGTGAGCCTTTTCACTTGAACCTCAGCCTAGACCTGCTACACAAGCCTGATCGCGCGCACACACCTCGCGTGAGAAGGAGTCTACAATGCAGGTGATCGACCCAAACCTCCCGATTGAAGACGCGCTCAGCGCGCTGTTCGCTCGACGTGGAGAGGCCCTCGGTGTCCCCACACGCTTTGCGTCCGTCTTGTACTCCAACAAGGGCGCGCAGTTCCAATGCAACGGCGCGATGGCCTCCGCTAAGGCGCTCAAGCGCGCGCCACGCCAGATCGCCGAGGAGTGGGTCGCGAGCTTCAGCGATGAGGAGCGCGCGCTCTTCTCAACTTTAGAGGTCGCAGGCCCTGGCTTCATCAACGTAAGCCTCACCGACGAGGCCCTCGCTGAGCGCGCCCAGGCGACCCTTGATGACCCACGCTTGCTGGTGCCGACCCGCGCTACGCCTGAGCGGGTCTATATCGACTTTGGGGGGTATAATGTCGCTAAACAGCTCCACATCGGCCACCTCCGCTCGACCATCATCGGCGACACCCTCCAGCGGGTGCTCCGCTTTATGGGCGACGAGGTCATCAGCGATGTCCACCTCGGCGACTGGGGCACTCAAATGGGGATGCTCATCGAGGCGGTGCGTGAGGAGCAACCTGAGCTCCCCTACTTTACGGATGAGACCCCTGAGGGGGGCTTCCCGAGCGAGTCTCCCATCACGCTAGAGGACATGAACCGGCTCTATCCGCTCGCCTCTGCGCGCTCCAAGGAGGACCCTGAGGTTCGCGCGCTCGCGAGCAGAGCGACCTCTGAGCTCCAGCGTGGTCACGTGGGCTACCGAGCGCTCTGGAGGCACTTCGTCAACCTCTCGATCGCTGAGGTGAAGCGCGACATCGCGCCCTTCGGTGTTGAGTTTGATCTGTGGCTCGGGGAGAGCGACGCTCAGCCTCGTATGCCCACCCTGATTGAGCGACTCAAGGAGGAGGGCAGGGCCGAGATGAGCGAGGGCGCCCTGATCGTCCCGATCCAAGACGCTAAGGGTGAGCCGATGGTGCCCGTAATGCTCCTTAAGAGCGACGGCGGGGCGACCTACCACACCAGCGACATCGCGACCATCACCATGCGCCTCGAGGAGCGGGCAGACCGCATGCTGTATGTGGTCGACGCCCGCCAAGAGATGCACTTTAAGCAGGTGTTCGCCGCGATCCAACAGACCTCGCTTGGCGCCCAAGGGGTTGAGCTCGAGCACATCAAGTTCGGGACGATCAACGGCCAAGATGGGCGCCCCTTCAAGACCCGCTCGGGTGACACGGTCAAGTTACGCGACGTCGTTGAGATGGCCGTTGAGGCCGCACGGGCGAGGCTCGCTGAGGGCGAGCTCCTCGTCGACGCCGACGAAGAGACCCGTGAGGCGGTCGCCCGTGAGGTCGCGGTCGCCGCGATTAAGTTTGGTGACCTCAGCAATCACCGAAGCTCTGACTACATCCTCAACTTAGATGACTTCTGTGCCTTTGAGGGCAAGACCGGACCCTATCTCCTCTACGCCGCGGTGCGCATTAAGTCGATCCTCACCAAGGCGAGCGAGCGCGGGATTCACGCGGGGGCTGTGAAGCTCACGGGGGGCGCAGACCGCGCCCTAGCCCTCGAGCTCACCAAGCTCCCCTCGGTGCTTGAGATGGTCCATCAAAAGAAAACCCCCCACCTGCTGTGCGAGTACCTGTTCCAGCTCTCTCAGAGCTTCAGCTCGTTTTACCAGCAGTGCAACATCGTCCGCGAGGAGGACCCCACGGTCCAAGCGGGCTGGCTCTCGCTCGTGTCGCTCTGCCTCAAGACGCTAGAGCAGGGCCTCAGCCTGCTCGGGATTGAGGTGCCTGATCGGATGTGAGCGCCTGACCAAGCGCTCGCTTTCCTGTACGCTCTCAGCTAAGCGCTGGTCACCCAGCGCGCTCCTTATTCGTTTCTGTCCTTGGAGGACCTTATGGGACTACAGAGCCCCCCCTCAAAGCTTGTCCGTGGCCTCGCGAAGGGCAAACAGCTCAAGTTCACCATCGCCCTCACGACCCCGATGAGCGAGCTGATCATCAAGGCACACCAGCCCAGCGCTCAGGGCGCGCTTGTCCTCACCCGCACCGCGACGGCCGTCGCGCTCCTCTCAAGCACCCTCAAAGACCGACAACAGATCGGAATACAGGTGAACGGAGATGGGCCGCTCGGTGAGGTCTATGCCATCGCCAACCATCATGGTGAGGTGCGGGTCACCGCCCACCACCCTGAGGCTGAGAAAGCGCCAATCCACAACGTTGGGGCGGTTGTAGGAGAGGGTCGCTTTACGCTGATTAAAACCTCCGCGACGGGCGAGCCGTATCGTGGCACGGTGCCGATCTTCACCGGTGGGATCGCAGAGGACCTCGCCTATTACTTTATGTTTAGCGAGCAGGTCCCCACCGCCTGCGGGATCGGTGAGGCGCTCTCTGAGCGTGGCTTTGTGGCCTCTGGTGGCTACCTAGTCCAGGCGCTCCCCAACACAGAAGATGAGGTGCTCGGGGCGCTCGAGAGCAAGGTCGTCTCTCTTCCTCCGCTCCAAGACCTCCTCCTGAGCGAGGCCCCCGCCCAGCTGATGCTCTATGAGCTCTTTGGTGAAGACTTTGAGATCCTTGAGGAGAGCGAGGTTCGCTACCATTGCCCTTGTCAGCGGGAGCGCTACGCGCGCTCACTTTTAACCCTAGGTAAAGAAGAGTTAACGAAGCTACGCGACGAAGAGGAGTCGATCACGCTCTCTTGTCATTTCTGTGCCTCCGAGTACTCCTTTAATCGACAAGAGCTCAGCGCCCTCATCTTGGGGGCTCGCTAGCCTTCTGCTCCCCTTAGACAGGTGCCTATGTCGCCCCATATCACCCAACCTAGCGCCCTCCTCTCGCTCGCTCGAGCGTCCCTCTCGCGACCTCTCCTACACCCGAGACACGCTCAGCTGTTTGCCTCACTTATCTTAGGAGCTCAGCTCACCGCATGTGAGCCTGCGCCTCCTAAGGCGCTCCAAGGCTCCCCGCTCGCGGGAGACAGCGCCGGCGAGGGAGCGGGCGCTCAGCAGGCGGGCGTCACAGCCGGCCTGGTGTCGGGCGACACCGCAGGTGAGCAGGTCGCAGGTGAGGCGGGCGCTCAAGGCGCAACAGAGCCCCCTGTTGAGGTCGCGCTCTGTCGTGAAGGGCTTATGGTGGGCGGGCCTGGGCTCGATGGTGGTTATGTCTCCGAGGTGATCGAGCAGGGGAGCCCGCTCGCTCAACGTGCAATCCGTGGCGCTCGTGGCGCACAGAGGCTCTGGCGAGCGGGCGCTCAAGCTCCCGCCGAGCGACGCGCCGAGCTCGACAGGCTGGGCGCGTCCCTCAAGCGCGACGCGCTCGTCAGCCTGATCGTCTCGCTCAGCGCCTTAGGCCTTGAGGCTCGCCCTGACGGGCTGACCCTCTTGTCTCCTCTTGGTCAGGGCGTGTGGCTCGCGTCTCTAGAGCGCCCCGAGGTCTTGTCCACCCTCGATCAGCTCATGACACCCATCTGGGCGCTTGACCCTCTAGACCTCATCGACGCTCGCCTCACGCGTCTAGCGAGCGATGAGGGTGACGGCGCTTTAATCGAGGCTCGAGCGACCCTCTGGGGCTCAAGTGTATCGCACGCGAAGGGCGCCCTCAACCGCCCCCAGCTCTCGATCCTCAAACAAGCGATCAAGACTCAAGCAGGCTTAACTCCACCGCCCGCGCTCATGATCGATGAGGGTGGTGAGGCGCTCCAGACCGAGACCTACGCGTGCCTTCCTTACTCAGGCGCCGAGGGGAGGTGGACGAGCCCCCCTGTTCGTTTAAGTTGGGCGGAGTGGCGTCAGCTCGCGGGGGACCCACGCGTTGTCTGGGTCAGCCCAAGTATGCCCCGCCCTCAGCTCCTCAATGACCCGTCTCGGTCGATCACCCGCGCTGAGGAGGTCCAAGGGCTCGCCCAGCCCGTGAGCGGAGCTGGGCGCTATGAGGGTTGGAGCGGTCGTGGGGTCCGTGTCGCGGTGATGGACAGCGGGGTAAGCAGTCACCCAGATTTCTTTAGATATAGCTCAAGTGGGGAACGCCGTACGGAGCGGACGCTCGGAGACCTACCAACAGAGGGTGAGGGTCACGGGACGATCGTGGCAGGGATCCTCGCAGGGAACGGCTGGTTAAGCGAGCAGCTGCGCTCTCCTCTTGGCCGGCGGGGCGCCCCGCTCCAGTGGCGCGGACAGGCGCCCGATGTCTCGACCATCTATAGCTACCTGATGCAAGGTGAGCAGGGCGCAGACAACCGCCCACCCTGGGTTCAGGCCTTTGAGGAACCCGAGGACGGGGTCGCCCACCTCATCAACCACTCACACACCTATAACAATGGCTACTATGCGCCAGAGAACCAAGGCTATGACGCCTTTATCGCCTCGAGCCCCATCCCAAACAAAGACCAGGACAGCGATAAGGTCGAGGTGATTGAGGGCGCAGGAGAGGGGAGCGCACACCCAAGGCCTGTGTTCTTCGCTGCGGGTAACAACGGCTTCTATGAGCAGGCCGATTTCTTAATCCTCAAGGGCTACTACGGCCTGATGGTCAACTTTAAGAACGCCATCATCGTAGGGTCGATCGAGAGCAATGACACCCAACACTCCGACTCCTCTTCGCTCGGCCCGACCCTAGATGGTCGCGTGAAGCCCGACGTCGTCGCCCCAGGCTCTAGTGACCCCCGACCGCTGAGTGGCTTTAAGATCAGCGTAGGGGAGCTTCGCCTGCACGCCCGTCCAGAGAGCGGGGCCACCGATCAAGTCTGGCGCTGGAGCCAGCCGAATGGCTGGGTCGGTCAGGCGGGGTTTGATGTCACGGACCCCTCTACTGGCGCGGTCATTAGAGGGGAGGTCCTTGAGGGCTTCAGCTATGGGAACTCCTATCGAACTCGCCTCTCTTGGAGCGCGAGTGAGGAGGATCGCCCCCTCGACCCCACCCTCTATGATCAGCTCAGCTTTGAGCTTAAGGTGGAGGTGCCCGAGCAGGTGAGCGCGCTTGATGACCTCCCTGATCGCCCCCCGTTACCGCTCTCATCTGAGCTCCCACAGTTCTTCGCCTTTAACTGGGCAGACGGGAACGGGAGTCGCTTTGATGGCGCGCTGTACTTTGCCTTTGGAGATGAGCTCAGGTCTGGGGAGTGGAGCAGGGTCAGGGTGAGGCTTGGTGACACAGACTGGGCGGGCGCCAACATCAAGGAGCTTCATCGGCTCAGGATCACCCCAGGGCTCTATCTGTCTGGGGTGTATGCGCCCAGCATCAGCGGGGGGTATGAGCTCTCAAGTGGCACCTCGATGGCGTCTCCTGCCGCCGCTGGGGTCGCGGCGTTGGCGCTTGAACAGCTCCAGAGCCTTGGTCACTTTGACCTTGAGCGACGCCCCCCGCGCCCCGCGACGGTGCGCGCCCTGCTCTCTCACACCGCTCGAGACCTTAAGCGACCCGAGGCGCCGGTGCGCGTGATCCCAAACCCAGACACGGGGGAGCCCTCTGTCTACGGCAGGGGCCCCGACTGGAACACGGGCTATGGGCTCGTAGACGCGTGGGCGCTGGCTCGCCTGATCGACGCCCATGGGGAGTCGACGCGCCTCAGGGAGGACAAGATCAGCCCAGGCTCGCTCCATCGCTATCGGGTTCATGTGAGCGGGTCAGGACCGCTGAAGGTGAGCCTCGCGTGGGATGACCCCCCAGCGAGCGTGTTGCTAGAGCAGTGGGCTCCCAAGCTCATCCATGACCTCGACATCGCGGTTCGGGGCCCCGTGAACGTCTATGGAGAGTCAGACGCGGTCTATGGCCCTTGGGTCCTCACGCCTCCCCCGCTACACAGCGAGCGCTACACCAGTGGCGATGATGAGTTTACCGCGAGCTTCGTCACCCCCGCCGAGCGATGTCAGCTCAGCACGCTTGAGGAGCTTTGGTCTGGCCAACCTCGCCCTGGCTTGAGCCCTACGCCTCTTGATGTGACGCCTGACGGCTTTATCCCTCAGCTGAACCGGGGGTGTACGGATGAGCTGAACAACTATGAGGAGGTGCTGATCGACGCGCCCTCACCAGGGGTCTATGAGCTCATCATCAGAGGGCCCTCTACAGGTGGAGGTACTCAACGGTACAGCCTGGTCCTCTCAGAGGGCTGTCAGTGGGGAGACGCTGATGAGTGAGCGCTAAGAGGAAAGATCATGGTTCTCTGTACGGGTCAGCTGTAGTACAACCATGACATCACCACATGAACGACAAGCACATAAGGTTGGCGCAGCTGTTATACTATGAGTGATCCTATCTTCCTTATCCTATACATCGGTCGCGACAATGAGAGCTCTGTTCGAGGTGGGCTGGGGAGCCTCGCGCGACAAACTTATAAGCGCTGGGAGGCGATCTATGTCGATGACGCCTCCGAGGATGGCACGAAGAAGGAGGTGATGCGGGTCAGTAACCTCCTTGGGCTTGAAGATCAGGTGTTCCTGTCTGACAGCGATGAACAGAAGCCTACCGCGGCTCACCTCTGGCATTTTATCGCTCCCTTTGGTGAGCGTGTCGGGACCCCCAAAGAGGATGACATCACCCACGTCGTCGTGATCCCACCCCGCTTTAAGTTCTCAGATGATCGCGCGCTAGAGCGCATCGCGAAGGCTCACCAAGAGGGCTGGGCCCTCGTCTGGGGGCGCTGGCGTGACGCAGAGGGCGAGCTCTGTGAAGATAACACCCTCCACCCCTTTGAAGACCCAAGACAACAGCCCTGGGTCTTTAGAGGCCCCTTCTCATTTGAGGCTCGCTATGTGCGCGTCATCACCGAGGAGGACCTACAAGATGAAGACAAGGGCTTTTATCATGTTGGCGCATACCAAGCCCTTGGTTATGCGCTGAGCGAGGCGACCATCAAGCGTAAAGCGATGCGGAGCGTCCTCTTCGAGAGTGATCAAGAGTCACCGATCCCTTACCAGGATGGAGTGTGGCGCGACAACCTCATGCCAGAGTCGCTTAAGGACGCGATCCACAAGCTCGCCGCCCGCCCAACCAAAGAGCCCCGTGTAGATCCGATTTTCTTCCAAAATAACCTCTACTCTTTCATGGAGATGGCCTTTAAAGCTGAGCGTCACCTGTCTCGACGTGAGCTAGCCGCTGCGGTGGTGGTCGGTGAGTTCCGAGAGGGCTTCCCAGGTGGCTCACAGAAGCTCGACATCCCTGATGACGAGGCCGCCCTAATCGCGCAGGGGCTCAGCCCCGCTGAACGTCGAGACGCCCTCTTGCTTATGGACATCGAGGACGTAGAGATGCTCGCGGAGTCTGGCGATGATCAGCGCGCGCTTAAGCTCTTCCATGAGCTCGCCGAGCACGCGCCCCACAACGCGCGCATCCAGACGAACCTCGGGGTGTTGCTGTGGGGCATGGAGCAGTCTCAGACCGCGATGAAGCACTTCATGCTCGCGATCCGTAATGACCGAGATAACCGAGACCCAGTCATGAACTGCGCAGGCGCGTGGTATGAGCTCGGTCGCCTCGATCAAGCCAAGCAGATCTGTCGGGACTTCCTCTCTCGCTTCCCTACCGATGAGCCCGTCATTAAGCTCCTCAATGAGCTTGAGTCGCTCAGCTGAGCGCGGGATCAGGGCGTGGTGGTATGGTCAACGTAGCGCTCCTGAAGAGGACCTCGCTCCAGACGCTAGGAGGGGCGACGCTCAGCCTTATGCTCGCGGTGCTCATCGCCCACCAGAGCGGGAGCGGGAGCGAGCGACTCTCGCTCTTCATCGCCCTCTCTCCCTTTCTCGTCCTCGGCTGGCTCGCTACCCTCGGCGCCCTCAGCGTCACCAAGCGCTTCCGTAGCCCAGCGCTCGCCTCAGCGCTCCTCTGTGTCACGCTAGGGCTCATCAACTGGCCTGTTGGGTGGATTTTTCGAGCTGAGCTCCCTCTTGAGGGGCCCCCTCAGCTCCGCGTGACGACCTGGAACGTTGAGCGTTTAGGAGAGCTTGACCACAGCGCTCAACGTAGACAGACGCTCAACGCTAAGCTGACCTGCGTAGGCGACGCGCTGGGTGAGATGAGGAGCCAACTGATCACCCTCCAAGAGATCTCCGCGCGCAGGGTCAAGGCCCTTGAGCGTGCCTACCAGCTGAGCTGTGAGCATGTTGATTATCATGGGCTCGGTGGGAGCTGGCGCGGTGGGCTCGCGACCTGCGCACATCGCCAAGGACCTTGGCAGATCACCCGCGCGCGAGATTTCTCGCTTGGGGGTGACTGGCGGGCGTTGTTTGTTGAGGTGAAGCCCCGTGAGGCGTCTCGTACAGCGGGTCGCTTTAATATCTTAAACGTCCACTTCTCACCCAACAGGCTTGGCGCGAGTGACTTAAAGCAGGTCGCTCAAGAGCTCGCACAAGGGTCGGTTGAGGGGCTCTTTAGCCTGCTTAAACAGCTCGCACAGAACATGAAGAAACAAGAGACCCAGGTGGAGGGGCTCATCAAGGCGATCAACACGTTAAGTGACCCCACGATCATCGCCGGAGACTTTAACGCTCCCCCTTACACAAGCCTGCATCGCGCCTTCGCAAAGGCAGGGGATGGCGCGTGGGCTGACGCGTGGGCGCAGGCGGGGGTGAGCTTTGGCGCTACGCGCTATCTAGGGGGATGGATCCCGCTCCGAATTGACTATATGTATGTACTCAAGCTCGGCTTTGAGCTCGGGAGCGTGCGTGTCTCTCCCGCGACGTGCTCCGATCACCGCGCCCTGCACCTTAGGGCGAGGCTCCTGCCTGCACCTTAGCTCACCTCTGATTCGACGCTCCGTTAGGCGCCTCCGCTTGACTCGAGGGAGCTACGTCGCTCGAGATCGGCTCTGAGGCGCGCTGTTCAGCTCGCCAGCGCTCAAATGACAGCTCTAGGCTCTCATTAAACAGCTCCGCGATGCGCTGATAGCCACGCACCGTCAGGTGGATGCCGTCACGACCTGCGAGCCGGGCCTTTTGCCATGGTCTTAAGGTGTCCCCCATCGCGGCGCGCGCGTCCCAAAACGCACACCGATAGCGTGAGGCAAGCATCCGTTGGGTCGCATACATTGCGTCTAAACCAGGGTGAGGCTTACCTTTGAGCATCGCCGCGAAGGGCCCTGTGATCAGACAGCTCGCCTCAGGGGTCGCCTCTCGGATCAGGCGGAGGGTCTCTGTGAGCTCTCGCTCATAGCGCAGCGGCTCATAGTGGTGATCAAAGAGCTCATTGATCCCATAGCTGAGGATCACGACGTCACTCTCTAAGGCTCTTAGTGAGGCATAGAGCGCGTCTTGTGAGTTCTTGAGGAGCTGCTTCGCTTGCGCTCCATTCAAGCCGATCGCGTCATAGATCAGCCCACCAGACTCCCGCTCTAATGAGAACCCTAAGATCGTGATCTCACGACCGTTGGCGCTTGGCGACACGCTCACCCTGTGCGCGCCTTCACTGAGAGAGTAGCGGGTCCGCAAGAGGCTAAAATAGGGGGCGCTCGTGCTCACCTCTCCATAGGGGATCGAGTCAACGTTAAGCCGATATGAGCCACCACCTGGGCGCCCAACCGCGAGCACATCGAGGCGATCAAAGTGGCTAGCGGGCTGAGTCGCCTTCGTAAAGATCTCAAGGCGGTCATCTGGGTTACTGCTACGGAAGACAAGGCCACCCGGACCAAACCACCCTCTCCCTCGACCACGCTTGATGTTGGCGGTCTCCCACTCCCCCTCTGTCCGATGCTGGATGTGTCGCTGACCAAAGCTCCGCCACGCCTTGCCTGGGAGCACATAGCCACGGCCACCATCTCCATAGCGACGTTGCATCACCTCACGCATCTCGCCTGTCCAAAAGTCGGCGATAATGTGAGAGTCGCCGACGTGGGTGAGCCGGACCCTCTGCCGATTTTCAGGGTGGTCAAGGCGCCCCTGGAGCTTGGTGAAGAGGCCCGAGAGGTGGACCTCTCCCTCCATCGGCAGGCGAGCACCTAGCTTCGCATAACAGAGCCCCGTGAGGCTAAGGCATGAGAGGAGCAAGCAGGACAGCAGCGCGTTCAGTCGCCTCATCTCACTCTACCTCAATCCGCGCAGGGACCACGGCCTCATAGCCCTTTGAGGGCTCCCCAACCACCCACAGCTTGACATACTCGGCGCTCTTGGCCCTGTCGACGTCTTGAATCGAGACGCTCATCCGCCCCTTCACGAGCGACAGAGGGAGCTCAACGCTGACGAGGTAGCCCCGCTCGGGGGCGCCACGGTCCGCGCTCCGCTTCACAAGCATAGACTGGGCCTTGCGTTGAGACAGCTGGGGGCGAGGCTTCGCGCGCTGACTCCCCTCAACCCAGCGGACGAGGATCTGGTCAGCGACCCCGGTGGGGGCGATCACCTCACGTTGCTTGATCTTAAGCTCAACCGGAGCCTCTGCGCTCCCGATCCACAAGGTCACCATATCTCCGCTCGCGCGGGTCGCGTCTCTCACCCAGATGTCCACAAACAGCGTGCGGTTGGTCTGAGCTGCGATCACCTGAGCGGAGAGGTCATCGACGCCACCCCACATCCTGCCATAGGTCTCCACTCTGCAGATATGAGCGGTCAGCTCAGGCGCCGGGGGTCGATGATAGCGCTCTACTCTGTGGCTCTTCAGGGGCGCGTAACACCCTGGTGACTCTAGGTTTGTAAAGTGGGTCTGGAGGAGCTGTAGGAGCGGGTGTCCCTCTTGAATCCAGCGCGCCCCATCAAGGCGCTGAAGCTCAAGGAGCGCTGGCAGTGAGAGGAGCCTTGGGGAGCCTCTACGTCGCCAAAGGGAGAGCGCGCGACTCACGTTAGGCTCATCAAACCCAAGCGGGTCAGGCACAAAGAGCCCCTCCTCTTGTGATCGTTTAGGCCCCTCAAGCACCAAGGCCAGATCACCGCTCGGATGTAAGAGCACGTCTACAATCCCCCCTAAGATCGGCTCCCCTGCGTCAAGGAGCCTCCCCTTGAGCGGGTCCCAGCTCAACGCTCCAGCCTGAAGTGACCCTACAGGTGGACGGACCCTCAAGGCGCCCGAGGCGGGGCAGTCTTCACGCGCGACCCCTTGCTCGCTTGGTAACATCAGAAGCCAAGAGGTAGCGCGTTGCCCCGCGAGCTCCCAGTGGATGAGTGAGCTCGTTGGAGTTAAACAGCTCGGGATCAGCTGTGGGAAGAGCTCTCTAGTGAGCCGAGTGAGGGCCGTCGACTCGCCCAGCTGAGAGAGGGTCTGACGGTTCGCTAGGTCGATTGTATACAGCGAACGATTGGTGAGCTTCTGTCGAGGCGTTCTCTGGGACACCCACCGCGCTAAGGTCACCCGCTCGCCTGTAAACTGTAAGACCTGGTGCTCATCATTAAAGTCACCCTTCACCTGGTCAGGTCGATAATGCGAGGTGAGGGTCGTGTTTAGCAAGCCCTCCTTATCCTCACCTGCGCCAGCGTCATGCCCAGCCCCTGTGTCCCCAACGAGGTAGCGCTCTAGGCTCATCCAGCGGTAGAGCCACCCATAGGGGCGCGCCCCCTCTCCTGTCGCTTGATCATCACTCCCCGACGGGGCGCTGTGCGTCTCGAGGCGGTATTCGAACAACACCCCACCAGGGCCCTGAGCATAGAGCTTCGGCGCGCGATAGAGGCTCCCCTCTCCTGCGTCTAAGACCCACGTGTGCTCCCGAGACCAGAACAGCGCAAAGGGAGCCGCGTAGCTCTCCCCTAGCGTCATCGCAGTCAGCAAGACGCCCGCTAAGAGGGGTCGCGCCTTAGCCCTTGGGCTCACAGACCACCCTCATCGAGCTGAGCGTGTCGGGCACGACGGGAGAAGTACATCAGTGAGCCGATAAAGCACAGCCCGCAGAACAGGGAGGTGAAGTAGCTGAGCTGTCTAAAGAAGGCGAGCCAAGAGAGGTCCCCGCTCCCAAAGTTTTTGTACAGGTTGATCCCAATGCTCCCCAAGTACCCAAAGGCGTCCGTCACGTAGATCATAAAGCCAGCGGTCCCTACGAAGCCGATCGCCGCGATCAAGCGATCAAAGAGCATGCTCCCGTAGGGGACATAGGCGAGGTATGCTCCAAGCCCCACCGTGATCATCCAGGTCACGCCACTGATGAGCTCATACTGCGCGAGCAGGGTGCTCCCACCGATCAACACACAGCCTCCGAGCATCACCCAGTGCACAACAATCATCGCCTTAAAGTTGTCTTGAATACGCACTAAGAGCGCTAAGGCCAACAGGACACCAAAGGCGACCGGGAGCTCAGAGTAGGCGAAGATCTCTGGGGTCTCCCCGTACCCTAAAGCGCTCCAGAGCTCAGGGGCGAAGTTGTCTCGAAAGTCACGGTACGCGGTGAGGAGCACGTAGAGGCCTGTTAAGAGGGTCAAGCCAACCGCGGAGTCCTTAAAGAAGGCCCAACGTGACGCGCCATCCATTGGCGCGCGCTTGGTTCGCAAGGCCTCATCCTCAGCGTTAGGAGGAGGGAGTCGCCACAACAGGTACACACAGAGCATAAAAGGGAGCAGGAAGAAGAGCCCGGTGACCGCCGGCATCCAGCGCTCATCCACTCCCCAGGTCATCACTCCGCGGCCCGCTGACTTCACCACACCGCTCGCCAAGATGTAGCTCGCGCTGAGCCCTGCGCCGAGGACCTCGGTGAGCTTCCGACCCTCGAGGAAGCCAAAGACGAGCCCCCAGATCATCCCGAGCGGGAGCCCGTTCAAGAAGAGCCACGCCGGGCCCCACTCAGCAGGGGTGAGGGCAAAGCCGACCAACGTCAGCTCCGCGAAACCGATGAGGCCCACCAAGGCGAGCGGGCGGTAGCGTGGATTAAGCTCTGAGATCACCTTCACCCCAAGGAACTTGGAGGTCGTGTACCCAAAGAGCTGGGCGAGGATCAGCGCGATCTTATAATTGAGCCCCCACAGCGCTGGGGAGCCCTCATACGCTACAGCCGTGAAGGGCTTTCGGAAGGCGTACATACAGAAGTAGCAGGAGAACGCCGCGCTGATCGCGTACACCGCAAAGGTGAGCGAGCCTCGCTTACTCAGCCACTCGGTTAAGGCGTGTTGAGAGGTAGGCTCCCCTGTGCTTCGTCCTGTACTTGGCTCTGTGCTACTCAAGCTTCGCTCCAGATCGGGTGGGTCTCGTTGCGATTATCCAACCCCCTCTACCACGCTTGGTCAAGGGGCTCGAAACAAAAAGACCCCCCTGCTCAAGCGTAGGGAGGTCTCTGAGCGTCACTCTGCCACCCGGAGGATGGCTCGAGGTCAACTTAGCCGAGGAGCGCGAGCGCGATCTGTGGCTGCTGGTTGGCCTGCGCGAGGATCGACACGCCCGCCTGCTGGATGATCTGGTTGCGTGACAGGTTCGCGGTCTCCGCGGCGAAGTCTGCGTCCATGATCCGGCTACGTGAAGCGGCGAGGTTCTCAGAGGTGGTGCTGAGGTTGTTGATCGTGCTCTCGAGGCGGTTCTGGAGCGCGCCGAGCGCCGCGCGGGACGCCGAGACGTTCTCGATCGCGAGGTCGACGATGTCGAGCGCCTTGATCGCGCCCTCACGGCTCCCGATGTCGAGGTTCGCGACTGAGTTCTTCGCGTTCGTGCCGTAGATGCCCTCGGTGGTTGAGAAGCCGATCGCGGCGCCGCTGCTCACGGTGAAGTTCTCCTCTGACTGGAGGGTGATGTCGGCCATGGCGACGATCATGCGTGACGAGACTGCTGCGCCTCCAGAGGCCGCTGAGGTGCCACTTGCAGTGGTAAAGGTGTCAAGCCCTGAGATGACGAGGTCTTCACCATTCGCAGTAGCGGTGATCCCTAATAGCTGTAAATCAGCGCTGTCATTGATCTCGGTTGCGGCGTCTGAAGCAGAGGCGTTGGCTGTTGTGATCGTGTACCCAGCGACTTCAAAGTCTGTGAAGTTACCAGCGGCGGTCGTCGCCGCTGTAATCTGTACGGACTCCGTCACCGCAGCATCCACAGCGCTAGTGAAGCCAAGCTTACCTGCGAAGGTGTTGATGTTAGCATCTGAGAACGACACGTGGATGTTACGCCCGTCAGCGGCGGTGAGCTTAAGGAAGCCCTCCTTGCTCTGGCTCGCGACGACGCCTGTCTTTGAAGACTCAGCGTTGATCGCGTCAGTGAGCGCGCCGGTGGCGTCCGCAGACTCGATCGCTACGCCCGCGATGTCGACGCCGTTGATGGTGATGTAGGTGTCCTCATCGAGGGTCACACCTGTGATCGCGCCTGCAGCTACGACCTCAGTCTGCCCGACGATCGCACGGACGCCAGTTGACTCGCTTGAGTCGTTGATCGCCGCGGCCTTCGCGAGCGCTGAGCGCTCGTTGAGGTAGCTTGAGGTCTGGTCGTCAGCGGCCACGGTGTCACGGATCGCGGTGTCGTTGATCGTGAGGCCTGTAGCGAGGTCCTTAGTGGTGTCGTTGGTGTAGCGCGCCTGACGAGCGAGGTCGTCGGTGCCCGCCGCTGCGACGCTCACGCTGAGGGTCTCACCGACGTTCGCGCCGACCTGCAGGTCGCGGGACAGGTAGCTCCCGTCGAGGAGCTTGTTGCCGTTGAAGTTCGTGGTGGTCGCGATGCGGTCGAGCTCTGAGACGAGCTGCTTCACCTCAGCTTGGAGAGAGGCGCGGTCAGCGCTGTTGTTCGTGTCATTCGCGGATTGGACCGCGAGCTCACGGATGCGCTGGAGGATGTTCGTCGTCTCGCTGAGCGCGCCCTCTGCGGTCTGCGCGAGCGAGATGCCGTCGTTACTGTTGCGGACCGCTTGGTTCAAGCCACGCACCTGCGCGGTGAAGCGGTTGCTGATGCTCAAGCCTGCTGCGTCATCCCTTGCGCCGTTGATCCGGAGGCCGGATGAGAGGCGCTCGAATGAGCGACCAAGGGCGTTAGAGGTGGTGGTGAGCTTGCGCTGTGCGTTGAGCGCGCTCTGGTTCGTGTTAATGTACAATCCCATTCTTCACTCCTTGAATTGTGGATCTTGTTAGCAATTGCCTCCATAAGGATACCATCAAGGACCTCTATGTAAACCTATTTCTGTGATGAGCTATAGATCTTCAATGTTTGTTTTATCTTTAGGTGTTTCGAAAGAAAATACTCGACAGGTACAGTCGGATTTTGCATAGTCGGCGCGCTAGATACGCATGAGCTGAGGAGGCCACCGTGGCGCTTGACATTGACCGTTTCGTAGAGCTCTCAGGAGCCGTGAAGATCGATGACCTTGACTGGGAGGGCGCGCGCGAGGCGGGCGTCACAGATGAGGAGGCGCGCATCCTCAGGTATATGGCCGACACAGAGACCCACACGATCATTTACATGCGTGACCTCCTCGCTGGCCACTCTACAAAGGACCCAGAGATCACCGCCTTCTTATCAGTGTGGGTGTACGAGGAGCTGTGGCATGGGCGGGCGATCGACAAGGTGCTCGTCGCTTCAGGGCGTGAGGTGAACCGAAACCGCTCCTCTGAGCTCATTAGCACCCTCACCTGGCATGAGCGGATCGAGGCGGCGCTCTCGTCGCTCCTCGCGAACCTGACCCCTCACTTTATCGCGACCCACATGGCCTGGGGCGCGCTCAATGAGTTCACCGCCGCCGCGTCTTATCAGGCCCTCGCTCGACGCACCAAGAACCCCGCTGTCCGTGAGCTCTGTAGGCGAATGGCGCAACAGGAGCGCAAGCACTTCGCGTTCTATTACGACCAGGCGCAACGCAGGCTTGAGCACAGCAAGCTCGCTCGCTGGATCGCGCGCACCGCCCTCAATAAGCTCTGGACCCCCGTCGGCTCTGGGGTCGCGAACGCAGATGACCTCCCTCTAACCTCACACTATCTGTTCTCAGATGAGCAAGGTTGGGCCGACCTTGAGCGCGCGGAGGAGAAGATGAACCAGCTTCCGGGGCTTGAGGGCTTCTCTCAGGTCACGCGACAGATCGGCGCGCTCATTAAGTCTCACTCACCCGGCTGGGAGCAACAGACCCTCCTGCCCGCGTCGACCTAAAGGCCTTCACCTAAGAAGCGCTAGCTAAAATACGCGCTGAGGGCTTCGGACGCCAGCTGAAAGGCGTCCTCGGTGACGTCACGATGCAAGACTGCCCTCACCTGACCGACCCCGAAGGGCAAGATCTTGACATAAGGTGAGAGGTCCGCACAGGCCTGAGCGGGGCTCACCCTGAGCGGTGTAAACAGCAGGATATTGCTCTGCACTCCACTCAGGTTCACCTCCACGCCAGGGCGCGTCGCGAGGAGCTCGGCCAGGCGCGTCGCGCGTGAGTGGTCTACCTTGAGATCCTCAACTTGATGCTTGAGCGCGTACACCCCCGCAGCGGCGAGCACCCCCGCCTGCCTCATCCCACCGCCGAGCATTTTACGGTAGCGATGCGCGCGCTGGATGAACGCTCGATCACCGCACAGAACAGAGCCTACTGGCGCGCCTAAGCCCTTCGACAGACAGAAGGTGAGCGAGTCGACGTGCTGAGCCCAGTCGCGGGGGGGTCGGTTCGCGGCCGTCACCGCGTTCCAGAGCCGAGCGCCGTCGATGTGCCTCGCGACGCCCGCCTCCTGAGCGACAACAGACAGCGCCTCGAGCTCCTCTGGGCTCATCCACTTCCCTCCGCCTCGGTTGTGTGTATTTTCTATCATCATCAAGGTGGTCGGCGCGCAGTGCCCTGAGCGGTCCTCGGGGTGGATCGAGGCGCTCAGCTCAGCAGGGCTAAAATAACCACCTGTCCCAACGACCTGAATCTGGACGCCCGCGAGCACAGAGGCTCCCCCACCCTCATAGAGGTAGCTGTGGGCGCCCCACCCCACGATCACCTCATCCCCACGCTGGCAGTGGGCCATCATCGCGAGCTGGTTCCCCATGGTCCCTGAGGGCACAAAGAGGCCCGCCTCCATCCCCATCAGCTCCGCCGCGTAGCGCTGAAGCTCATTGACGGTAGGGTCTTCACCGAAGACGTCATCCCCGACCTCTGCGGAGGCCATCGCCTCCCGCATCCCCTCTGAGGGCTTTGTGAGGGTGTCGGACCGCAGGTCAAGGGCATGGGGAGGGGGGGGGATCTGACTGAGCGGGCTCATCGGGGCTCCTAGAGGTGAACTTGATCGCTGAGAGCGTATCGGAAGAGGGCTCCACTTGTCTATGAAGAGCCTTCATGCGACGCTCTTGTCTGTTGGGGTCTCTGTTGTGAGATCTTTTATCGACAGGAGCACAGATGTCCCCCTCTATAACCCACCGCTTCATACGCGCTCAGGCTACGCTCGTCTGCCTCCTCTGTGTAGCGCTCTGTAGCTGTGGAGCCGAGCTCCCACAAGGGAGCTCAGGTCCTGAGGCGGAGCGCCTAGCGTCCAAGATGCTCGAGGCGGTGTCTGCAGATAGCTTTTGGCTGGCTGAGGGCGCTCGCTGGCGATTTATGAGCCACAGCTACCTGTGGCACAGAGGGACTGGTCGCGTCCGTGTGCGCCTCGCTGAAGATGAGACCACCTACCTCGAGCTCAAGACGGGTCGAGCCTTCGCCCTTCGCGGTGGCGAACAGCTGACAGGAGGCGAGCTCGAAGAGGCGAGAGCTGAGGCGATTAAGGCCTTTAACAATGACTCATTTTGGGCCTTCGCTCCCTTTAAGGTGCTCGACACAGGCGCTCAGCGCAGGCTCGTGAGAGGCGCTGAGGGAGACGAGCTCCTCGTCACCTACACGACGGGGGGCTCTACCCCTGGAGACAGCTACCTCTGGCGACTCGATGAGCGTGGGCGACCGATCTCTTGGCGGATGTGGGTGAGCGTCATCCCACGGCGTGGCGTCAAGACGAGCTGGGAGGGGTGGGCGCAGACTCGCTCTGGGGCGTGGGTCGCGACCGAGCATCGCGCGCTTGGGCTCACCCTCAAGGTCAAAGAGCTCGCGCTTACGCGGCGCTTTGTGGAGCTTGAGGACCTAGACCCGCTCCTGATTGATGGGTGGTGAGCGGGGGAGCTCACTTGAGCGGGAAGCCTCTCCGTCGATAGGTCGTCGCGAGCTCATACATGCGCTCAAAACGCTCAGGCTCTTTGTCTGCGTAATCTCTTGTCTCGAGCAGGTTGCGCTTGATGTTATAGAGCGCGCTCGTCCCCTTGAGGTGATTGATGATGAGCTTCCAGTCACCTTGCCACAGCGCGGTCATGTCTGCGCTGAGTTTCTTCTTAGAGGAGCGGTAGCGGTGGAGCTCTGAGAAGACTGGGCGCTCGACAGCGGGCTCACCAAGCGCGCTCGGTAAGAGGTTGAGCCCGCTGAGGTGCCTTGTGTCGGCGCGCGCAGCGACCGCGATCGTCGCCGCGATGTCCACATGACTGACGGGCGTCCTGACCGTCACTGGCCTCCGGTGCGTCTTCGGCAGAGACACGATGAGCGGGACACGGCTCTGAGGCTCATAGACGCTAGACCCATGAGAGGTGAACCCATGCTCCTTGAACGCCTCACCATGGTCCGCGGTGATGATGATCAGGGTGTTGTCATACAGCGCGCGCGCCTTGAGGCCCTCCACGAGCCCCTCGACGCCCTTATCCATAAAGCTACACAGGCTCCGGTATCGGCGCAGGCTCCTCCGGCTCTCATGAGGGTCATAATAGTGCACCCACATAAAGATCGGCTCACCCTCCGCTCGGGCCTCTAGGGCGTCATCGAGCGCTGAGAGGGCCGCCTTCGTCACCTTCTTTGCGCTTTTCTTGGGCCACTTCACCTCGCTCAGGTCTTTAAAGTGATCAAAGCCCTTATCAAAGCCTACCCCGGGCCTAAAGAAGTCATTATAGCCCGCGTACGGCGCCGCGACGGTGCGGTACCCTGCCCGCTTTAAGCGCTCGGCGATCCGCCCCCCTGCGGGGTCTTTGGGGATCGTCGTGTACACATGTTTCTGCTTGCGTTTCTTGATGCGCTTAGCGGTCTTGCTGTTGGGAGGATAGATTTTACCTCGCTTATAGAGCCACGTCTCCCATTGGGTCTCACGGCTGTAGCGCCCAAAGTGGACGCCCGTCATCCCGATCGCTGTCCGTGTCCCCGCCGCGTAGGCTCGGGTGTAAAAGGCCCCCTCCTTCGCGAGCTGACTAATAAACGGGGTCGGGCTGTTCTTTTGACCCGGGCGCACATAGTCACCACGGAGCGCGTCGATCGACACCAGTAAGATATTAGGGCGCGCTAAGCCCTCGGGAGGGGGGAGCTCAAGCCCCTGCTTAAAGTGGAGCTCAGGGTGGTCTGCCCTGGGGTCATGGAGCTGTTGCTCATAGCCACCCAGGATCGGCGTAACATACGCCCGATGGAGCTCAAGCCACTTGCCTCCAAACGCGCTCCGGTTGACGTAGCTCTTAAGCCTTGGCTTGAGCTCTAATTGCGCCACGCCGAACAGGCTGACCCCGATCAGCGCGGAGCTCACAAGCAGAGAGGCCCCTCGAGTCAAGGGTGAGCGTAGACGAGCGAGGTGGAGCGTCGGCCAGGTCGCGCTCTGAAGGGCGACACAGAGCGACGCGAAGCCTCCCCACCAGAGCCACTGATGCACCGACTCATACAAGCCGATCAGCATCGTCTGATCGACATACAGTAAGCCGAGCCCTACCCCCCCAAGGAGCCACAGCAAGGCTGGAGGGACGCGAGGGGCGCGCCCCTTGATCTGTAGCGGGTATTGCGCTCCTGTCATCAAGGCGCTCAAGGTGGCCGTGATGAGCGCGGTCCCTACATAGAGCGCCACGTGCAGAGGCTCGCTCCCCTTGCGCACCACCAATAAGGTGCCCTCGGCGTGATGCAACGCGACCCAGCTCAGCCAGAGCGGAGCAGACCACTTGAGCTCTCTCCACCACATGCCTCGCCGAGCCTCTCCTCCCAAGCTCGCTCCCCCAACGAGCCCCATGAGGTGCCTCTGGAGCGGGCCTCTTGAGAGGAGCCAGGGGGTGAGGAGCGCGATGAGTGGAGGGGTGAGCATCGCGCTGACGCTCATAGGGGTGAGGGGAGCGCCTCCATCCACCAAGCCTAGCGTCGCGTAGGCGAACGGGATCAAGGCTAAGACGAGCGCTGGGGTCAGGGGCTCGATGAGCACATAGACTGGGGAGAGCCTACGGTCAAGTCTATGCCCAACCGCGCTCAGGGCGCTGACCACGACCCAAGCCCACGCCCCAATATATACGGCGCTCATCACGTGATAACGGCTTGATATAAAGGCCTCAATCGCGCAGATGAGTGCGACCCCAAGCGCGACGAACACGCGCGATTGGGCGTCATGAGACGCGCTCAGCGCGGGCCCCTCTTCACGCATGTTCTACCCGTACAAGGTGGTAACGCTTGCTACCTTTTCTAATCACGATGAGACGCCCGTCAAACGCCGCGCTTAAGTCAACCGCCTCACGCGCGTCGCCAGCGACCTGATCATTGAGCCGAACACCCCCGCCCGCGATCAGGCGCTTAGCCTCACCTTTAGATTTACAGAGACCACAGCGGACGAGCAGGTCCCCGACGGTCCCGGTCTCACCTGAGAGGTCAGCGACGCTGAGCAGGGTCGACGGCACCTCCGCGAACACCTCCTCGATCTCACGCGCCGACAGCTCTGAGAGGCTCCCACCGAACATCGCGCTTGAGGCGCGCTCAGCCTGGTCAAGGGCCTCTTGACCATGCACTCGACGTGTCACGTCTTGGGCGAGGCTACGCTGAGCGATCCGCTTATGGGGCGCCTCTTGATGATCCCCCATGAGCGTCATGACCTCCTCTTGGGTCATCAAGGTAAAGCACTTGAGGTAACGCTCGACGTCCGCGTCAGGGCAGTTGAGCCAATATTGGTAAAATTGATATGGGCTCGTCCTTGAGGCGTCGAGCCAGACCGCGCCATCAGCGGTTTTACCGAACTTCTCACCGCTCGAGCTTGTGATTAACGGGAACACGAGCCCATGCCCCTTACCCCCACTCATCCTCCGAATCAGCTCGATGCCCGCGGTGACGTTCCCCCACTGGTCGGTCCCACCGAGCTGTAAATGACAGCCTTCAGCGCCATACAGGTATGCAAAGTCATACGCTTGAAGGAGCATGTAGCTAAACTCTGTAAAGGAGATCCCCGCGCCCTCGATGCGACGCTTCACCGACTCTTTACCGAGCATGTAACCGAGCGGGAAGTGCTTCCCTACGTCACGCATGAACTCAATAAACCCCATCCCCCCCAGCCAATCCGCGTTGTTGGTCATCAGCGCGGGGTTCTCCTCGGAGTCAAAGTCGAGGAACTGCTCTAATTGGGCGCGAATACCTCGGACATTATGCTGAAGGCGCTCATGATCAAGCAGGTTACGCTCCTTAGATTTACCGCTCGGGTCCCCTACCATCCCTGTCGCGCCCCCCACGAGGGCGATCGGGCGATGACCATGACGCTGGAGGTGCACCAAGACCATGATCGGGAGGAGGCTCCCGACATGCAGGCTGTCAGCGGTGGGGTCAAAGCCGATATACGCAGAGATCCTCTGAGCGCAGAGGAGCTCATTGAGCCCCTCCGTTTGATCGGAGATGAGCCCACGCCAGCTGAGCTCTTCAAGGAAGGGGTGTTGGGTCTGGGTGGACGGGTCTGCCATGGTTCGCTACCTGCCGAGGGCTGTTGATCTTTAAGTCCGCTTAGATAGTCTCTCGGTCCGTCTACAGTCAAGGCCAACGCTTGATCGGGTGGGCTTAAAGTGCTTGAACGCCACGCTCCTCATAGCCATGCTCTCTGTCTTGAGCTATCGTCACACAGAGAGAAAGGTGCCCTCTATGTTACGCTCACATCGCTCACCCCCTCACCAAGCCTGCTCTGCGCTCCACATCGCGTCGCTGACCCTGCTCCTTATGATCGGAGGAGCTCCGCGAAGCGCGCACGCTGACCCATTAACGGAGCTCTTAGAAAAGGCACAGCGCGGGCTACAAGAGATCACCGAGCCCAACGCAGGCCCTAGCGCCCTCTCCTTTGTGTGGCTGTCGACGACCTCCCTTGAGCGACCTCAACGCCAAGCCCTCATCGACCGCTCGATACGAAGCGCGACCCAAGAGGCGACACGCTACCTTAAGGAGGAGGGCGTCACGAGCCTCAAGCCTGGGCTCCTAGTCAAGCGTCTGAACGTCACTCACGTCTCAGTAGACGAGGGTTTCCCGCTCAACCTTAACGCGCTCCTCCAGCTCGCGCGTGACCCTGCAAAGCAAGCGATCATTCAGAGCGCTCAGTCAGCTACCCTCATCAGCTATCGAGGCGACGCCCTGCGAGGGCATGAGCAGGTTCAGCTCACCTGTAGCGCGGCGCTCAGCGCGCTCGTCCCGCTCAAGGAGGACGGGGTCTTAGTGCTCCTTGAACCACAGATTTCTCTGAGCCTCATCGAGCTCCAAGCCCGCTGTGATGAGCGCGACCCAAAGGGAGCGCTCCAGCGATGGGCGCGACCAGATATAGAGCGACTCGAGTCGGGTGAGCTGCGACTCGTGAGCCGTGGTCGCGCTCAGCTCGGACAACCAGAGCTCGAGCTCGGACCGATCTCAGCGGAGCAGGCGCGCGCGCTGTGGCCAGCCTTTATCGGCTACTTGACGGGGGACCCAGAGGCGAGCGAGGGGCCACTTCGCCTCAGCACAGCGCGCTGTGCTCGCCCCGCGCACTTGGTTGAGGGCCGCTGTGTGCGCTTAACTCAACACCGCTCAGCACAGCCCTCAGGAGGAGGAGGTCATGATCAACCCTAGCGACACCTCCTCGCCCCGCGCTCATGAGCGTGGCTTGAGCCTGATAGAGCTGATGGTCACCTTCGCCTTGCTCGCGATCTTGATCGTGCTGATCGTCACCGCGCTCAGACCTAATGATCAACAGCGCTGTAAAACCGAGGCGCTGAGGCTCGCCGCCTACCTCGAGGGCACCGCGAATGAGGCGAAGATGAGCGGGGGCCTCTCGAGGGCGAGCTTTCGTTTCGTAGGCTCAGGAGAAGCTCAGCGTCAGCGCTCCGAGATGCGCGTCGACCAAGTGGGGCTCAGCTGGATAGACGTAGAGGGCGCCCCCCTTCACCAGGTCGAGCCTCCTGTCCAGCTCGACACGGTGCACACGCACCTTCAAGGCGAGGTGAGGCAGGGTGAGTCTCAAGTGATCTTTAAGGGGAGCGCGACCTCAGGGGCGGTCGTGATCTTATCCCTTAAAAAGGTCGCCTACAGCGTCATCGTCCCTCCTGACGGGGGGGCAATTGAGGTGAAGATTGGTCGCAAAGGCCTCCCTCCCGCATACTCAGGGCCGGATTATCAACGACGAGCGATGACAGGCTCATTTGACCCTCAAGGGCCTCTTGATGGGAGCCCGCTCAGCGGAGGAGGGGGCCCCTCGCTGGGCTCAGCTCCAACCCCGCTCGGCGCAGGAGGGCCAAGCGTCGCGCCTCCCCCCCCTCCTCGCTCACCCCCCTCCCCCCCTCCATCCGTGGGGGAGCCCTTTAATGATGGCTCCTCAAACCTTGATGACCCCACACCACCAGATGATCAAGAGCCCGTCTGTGGAGATGGACGTGTGGACGAAGGAGAGGAGTGTGACGACGGCAATGATGATGATCAAGATGGCTGTCTTAACAGCTGTGAGCGGGCGACGTGTGGAGATGGGATCACTCGCCTTGACCTCTCACCAGAGCAGGGCGGAGAGGCATGTGACGACGGGAACGACCTCGACAGCGACGCCTGCACAAACGCCTGTAAGGAGGCGGTCTGTGGAGATGGGATCCTGCGAGAGGGCGTTGACCCGCGTGACCTCGGCTATGAGGAGTGTGATGACGGGAACCTGAGCCCTGGCGACGGCTGTAACGCAGAGTGTCAGACCGAGTGTCTGAGTGACCTCGACTGTCAGGACCCCGAGGAGAAAGGCCCATGGGGGGCCTGCGATCAGGCGAGCGCGACCTGTAAACTCCGTGTCCCCGCCTTTCGGCTTGAGTCTGTGTCTAGCGTAGAGCTCAGCGACGGCGGGGTCGTCACGAATTTTGAACAGCCCGCGATCGCTCGTGAGCTTCAAGCCAACATGCAACGCTGGATCAATGAAGGTAAGCTGATCGTCGTCGCGACCTTAGGTGAGTTTGGTCAGATCTATGAGCACGCCCATGAGATCCCCTCCGCGTACTTCTTCCAGGGTCAGCTGAGCGGGGTCACGAGCGTGATGTCACGCTCAGATCTGCCTGTGTATGGGTACCAGCCGAGCTATAACAACTGCAGTAGTAATGGGGTCTTTGAGCACTGCTTCACCTCAAGTAAGGCGGTCATCTCGCTCTATATCCCCTATCTTGGGACCGCGACCTGTGACTATCAAGTGCTCACCCTCAACACCATCCTCTCACTCTCTGCGACCCCTGGACAGCGCGCTCAGATCACCCTCACCGGCTACCTTACCCCTAAGGACGCGCGCCTCTTCAAGCTCACCAACACCCTCACGCTCGCCGACGCGCTGGATGGGGTTGAGCCGAGCGTCGACTGCAACGGAGACCCCAAAAAAGAGGCCTGGGCGATCACCATCATGGGAGAGGCGACGGAGAAGGAGCTCACAGCGCCTCCTATTGGGAGCCCCCCTGCCGGTTGCTTCACATCAGGGGGGGGAGATGACTGTAACCCACCCCCTGACGACGAGGAGATCCAAGCGCTCCTCGACGCAGACTGCGTTCGCTGTCACAACGAGGACCGTCAAGAGGCAGACCTAAGCTTGAGTGAGCCCTTTAGAGATAAGGTGGTGAACCAGCCCTCGACCACCCAAGAGGGTCAGGAGCTTGTGCGAGCGGGGGTCTATGAGGACAGCCTCCTTTTTGAGTATGCAGGGAGAGCGCATGGCGGTCAGCAAAACGCGATGCCACCCTCGGCGGTCACTCGCCTGAAAGAGTGGATATTAGGGCTGTGAGCGACGCACAGGCTGCGGACCCCCGCTACCTCACCGAGCAGCTGACCACCTACCTCGGCAATCAGCGAGCGCTCCTCCCCTTTATTGGGCAAGCGATTGAGCAGGTGAAGCGTCGCCTTGGGCGGAGCAGGCTCCGCTGCTTTGATGTCTTCTCCGGCTCGGGGGTCGTCTCACGTTATCTAAAGCGCTCGTTGAGCGCTCGTCGAGCGCGCTTAACGGCCAAACACCTGCACCCAATAGTGTCGATACTGGCTACCTGAGTCGCTAAAGTAGCCGATCCCCATCTCTCTCGCGTTCCCGCTGAGCATGTTCGTGCAGTGCCCTGGTGAGCTCTTCCACTGCTCAAAGGTAGAGCGCGCGTCGCTGTTACCCGCCGCGATGTTCTCGCCCACCCCATTGCCCTGATAGCCTGTCGCGCTGATCCGCTCCCAAGGAGAGCGACCATCCTGGGAGGTGTGGTCAAAGTAATTGTTAATCGCCATGTCCTCTGCGTGATCAAGGGCCGCGAGGTTGAGCTCTGCGTTTAAGCTGACGGGGTCGACCGCGCCGATCGCTTGACCTCCACACGTCCCGCCGGTTGAGCGAAACTCGTTGACATACTCAAGCATGTCTAAGGCGTACTGAGGGAAGCCTTGTGGCTCAGGCTCAGGCTCAGGCTCAGGCTCAGGCTCAGGCTCAGG
>Ga0181594_10000896_pt1 | contig 28058 bp, 25 predicted proteins | sample 071ome_18_FD_145603 | JGI IMG/M metagenome (GOLD analysis project Ga0181594, IMG submission 145603) | Coastal salt marsh microbial communities from the Groves Creek Marsh, Skidaway Island, Georgia - 071413BT metaG (spades assembly) | ecosystem: Environmental > Aquatic > Marine > Intertidal zone... | reverse complement strand
TTTACCGGGATTCATCGTCGTCGGCTGCATTTTTTCGCTCACTCTTTCAGCGGAACGACAATTGGAAAAGCTGAACCGTGGGATGGTTGCCGTCCCCTTGGATGATGGTGGCTATTTCGTCAGTTGGCGATTGTTGAACACCGATCCCTCGTCGATTGGTTTCAACCTCTACCGCACCACTCCATCCGGAGAACGCACCAAAGTCAATGACTCCCCCATTACCGAATCCACCAGCTTGACGGACTCCCATTCTGCGGCAGGGAATGTTGCTTCATACCAACTGTTCTCCGTCCTGAATCAGGAAGAATCAACATCTCTTTCACAAGTGTCGGTTTGGGAAAAACCTTATCTGGACATCCCCATTCAACCGCTCCCCAACTACCGCATCGGTGATGCATCCGTTGCTGATTTGGATGGCGATGGCGAATTGGAAATCGTCCTGCACCAGGCATCCAATGCAAAAGACAATTCCCACGAAGGTATCACGGGCAAACCCATCCTGGACGCCTACGAAATGAACGGCACGCATCTTTGGCGCATCGATCTTGGCATCAACATCCGCGACGGGGAACATTACACCCAGTTCATGGTTTACGATCTGGACGGTGACGGCAAAGCTGAAGTGGCCTGCAAAACGGCGGACGGCACGGTCGACGGCACGGGCAGGATCATCGGCGATGCCACCAAAGACTACCGGGTTCACGACAGGGATTCAAAACGGTATGGCCGCATCCTGGACGGCCCGGAATACTTCACCCTTTTCAATGGAGAAACGGGAGCGGTGTTGAAGACCGTTGATTACGTCCCGAACCGTTATCCCATCGATGGCTGGGGAGGAAAAGGTGGCAACGGCGGCAATGACAACTACGGCAACCGCTGCGACCGCTTCCTCGCCTGCATCGCCTACCTCGACGGCGAACGCCCCAGCGTGGTGATGTGCCGGGGCGTTTACGGACGCATCGTCATGGCGGCCTGGGACTGGCGGAACGGTGAATTAAGCCAACGCTGGATCTTTGACTCGGGCATCTCCTATCCCCCTTTTGAAAACGCCTCTCCCTTTTCCGGCATGGGTGGCCATTCATTGAGTGTTGGGGATGTCGATGAAGATGGACGGGATGAAATCGTCTATCAGGCCATGACCGTGGATGACGACGGCACCGGACTCTACTCAACCGGACGCCGACACGGCGATTCCATGCACCTCAGCGATTTTTACCCCGAACGCCCCGGACTTGAAATGTTCCTGATTACCGAGAATGAAGATCGCACTGTCCGATTCCAAACACCGGGAGCCGGAGTGCATGATGCGCGAACCGGAGAAGTCATCTGGAGTCATAGTCCCGGGGTGGACGTCGGCTCAGGTATGGCTTCGGATATTGATCCTAGACATCCCGGATACGAAGCATGGGGAGGTCCCGGCGGATTGAGAAATCATCTGGGAAATGACATCGGTCCTGCACCGAGATACAGTCGTTGGGTTATTTGGTGGGATGGAGACTTGCTGCGTGAGATCACTGGCAGACGCGACATCCACAAATGGAACTGGGAAACCGGAACCACCGAACGCATCGCTGCTATCGACACCAGCGGTTACCTCGAACGTCCCAGCCTCTCGGGCGACATCCTCGGAGACTGGCGCGAAGAACTCCTCGTGGCAGGTCCGGATCGACAGTCGCTCCGCTTATACACGACAACCATTCCCACCCAACACCGAATCACCACCCTGATCCAAGACCCTCAATACCGCCTTGCCATCGCCTGGCAAAACGTCGTCTACAACAAACCACCCCACCCCGGCTTCTTCCTGGGACACGGGATGAAGAAGTAAAAACATCATCCAACCTTGCGAGCAATCGGTGAGATAAATGATTATCGAAAAGCAACTTCACTATGCGACGACAGCTACCCGATGTTCTCTGTCAGCAGCATAAGCCAGACAGGCAAGTATATCTTCTTCGGTCAGTTTGGGAAAATCATCAATAATTTCCCGAAACGTCATACCTTCTGCCAGCATGTTTAGAATGTCATAGACCGTAATGCGTAATCCTCTGATACACGGCTTACCGGATCTCTTTCCAGGTTCAATCGTGATAAAATCCATATAATTGATCATAACAAAGTCCCCACTCCTTTTATCGTTCATTGCAAAAGAACTGTCCCATTGCTCGAAGGCAGGTTTTGGTGTTTCGTTTCAAAAAAGGAGCAGAGAACTGGTTTCACCAAACTCTTGACACAAATCACCACACAGCCGTCACTGGAGAATCCTCGGAATGAAAATATCGATCTCTTGTAAGGACCGGAACGTTGTATTGTTGGGCAGTTGCAGCAATCAATCGATCCGCCGGATCCTTGTGTTTCCAATTCAGTTCGGCCATAGCCAACCACATTGCAGGCGATTCATTTACCAAATGAAGCCAATCAAGTTGCCCCAGCAACGAAGGCCATTGAGTAACGGGTATGCGGGGAACAAGAATTCCTTGGAGGACTTTTCGATGAAGCTCCCAAAAAGTAATACCCGAAACATAAAACACAGAACGGCTCGACTCCGCCTCGATCGGTGTGAAACAATCGGATCATAACTCTGCGTAGAGTTGCCGCAGACGTGCCGCCATTTGCCACGTCTCGCAGTTCAGAAAGAAATAGGCCCTCAGAGTGCGGAAGAATTTCAAACTTCGTTTGGTGAACCTTCTGACACGATCATACACATTAGACCACTGACGTCCCGCTGTTTTTGCTTTCTTTTTCATTTTCTTCAACCGGTCTTCACGACGTTTTTCCTCCGCTTCGTTGACTACGCCATGATCCTGTTCCAAGGTATTTTCCATGAGTAGACTTAAATTGTGAGCCATGCATATCATCTGGGCTTGAATTGATTTGGCATTCATCGATTTCGCCCACGCTTTTTGTTCAAGTAATGCGTTTTTGATCTGGTCGAAAACTTTCTCAATATCCCAACGCATGCGATAAATCTGAACCAGAATTCCAGCACTGAGGGTCATTTCATTGGTGATAAATGTGTAGGGGTCGCCACTCTCTGGATCGATGCACTCAATTTTCCGTAACACGTCCTTGTTATCGAAAATAATTCGCTGGTCAGAGGTGACTCCTCGGTTGAGTGAGTCTTTCCTGTCAATGGGAAGATCATCGTTAATCTCGTAACTGGCATTCTCCTTGATGCGAGTAAGAAAATAGACACCGCCCTGTTGCTTACATTCGGCCCAAAAAGCAAAATCAATGCATGCCGAATCCCAAGCAATCAGTAACTTTTCACCTGTTCGTGCATGCGCATGCTTGCGCAGTTCTTTCCAACCGGCCCGTTTGAGGGCCCGCATGTCATGCTCATGTTTGCGATCCACCTGATCGGCGCTTTTCATGTGAGTTAACGCATGAGAACGTAAGTTGAGCAGGTAGAAATGTCCGGCCGACCACTTCTTACCATCCTTTCGCGCTTCATGAGGGCTTGCACCATGCCAGTGTCCATCTCCGGCATAAATGTGGAACTTACGAAGTTCATCGTATTGAGCCAAAGGATCCTCGATTTGGTCGGCTACCTTGCGGGCGAGTTTGTCATTGGCTTCGGTTGCCAAGGAGAGTCGGCGTTTGCTTCGCAGGGAAGCAAAGAAAGTCTGCAGGCACAGATCCAATTTAAAAAATGGAGAGTATTGCTGGAGAAACCCACGTCCGGATTTAGCATCAAGAAGGACACGGCTAATTCCGAGTTGCAGCCACTTCAAGTCCGGTAATTCAGGACAATCCCTTTTGTGGCGACACGTATGAAAAACCTCAATTAAAGGTTTGAAGAATTTGCAGAAAACGTTAGTATTTAATAGATTACTGTTGACCATACAAATTTTACTGGTCACCAACGGGTTACAGCAAGCTAAAAATGAAACAAAAAACATATTTTCTCGCAGTTTTACCAGAAAAATCAGTTTTAAAGCCCTTGCAAATCGAGCCTCTCACATCCGCCCTCAGGCCTCGGATTTGCGATTTGAACCCCTCTTTTTGAAATTAAAGTTTCACACCGATCTCCGCCTCATCAAGCAATTCCCGAGGTCGATTGGAAAGTTCATTACTACGTTCCAACCACCAGAGCAACGCATGAGAGTCGATGACCATGATTCGGGATTGTCAGACTATTCCAAGCACCAATCTTTAATGGGTAATGGCTCCATCAATAGATCCGGTGCGGGCAACTTGGATGGAACTCCGGCGGCGTACGCTGCAAGCACTTCTGAAGTCGCTCGGTGTTTTTTCAAGGGTCGAACCTCCCACGCCTCGCGGCCAAGATCAGTAATAATCAGCGGCTCACCCGTGGACTGGATTTCCTGGAAATACTCGAGCACATGCTCTTTGAGTTCGTTTTTAGAAACGGTTCTCACTCGGCCAATATGTCACCAATCGGGATGAAGGTCAATTTCATTTCAAAGCCCCGTGCATCAAAGGGTTTCCATTACAAGGCATATTTGAATATGAATACCACAAGGTAAGGACCGGGACCCCGACTCGTTGGGAATCTACCTACAGCTCATCCCTACCTATCTTGCTGTTGTTTCTTGGTCCGTAAAAGTAGCAAACTGATTCCCACACAAACACACATCAGTATTGTCAATCCCAGGTAAAACTGAAATCCATTCACCAATCCAAACTGTTCCGAGATGGCGGACATGGCAAAGGGAAACAAAAACACCCCCATCCCTCCACTGGTCGATACCATGCCAATCGCTGCGCTTTGTCTTTTGGGAAAACTCATACCGATCAGGGACATGACGCAGGGATATACGATCGAATACCCCACCCCTGTCGCGAAAAACAAGACAGCAGACAACCAGGCTGAACGAATCCATATCGCCAGCAGCAGGGCGACCAGGGAAGAAAATGAACTGATCAACAAATGCATCCCCTGACGTTGACCATGATCCCAAAGCCCGTGCGCCATGCGCCCCAGAAAGACACCAAACCAGAACAAGGCCACCATCATGGCTCCGATCGAAGCAGATGACTGGTGAATGTTGACGAAGTATTCGGCGATCCAGTTTGAGATGCCAATCTCCGCTCCCACATAAAAAAAGATGGTGGCCGCCAGGAAGATCAATAACGGATCACGCAGTTTCGAATGTTCGTTGGAACTTCCGGGTGAGTCGGAAACATGATCGGATTCACGAAGATCCATCCATGAACCGGCTCGACAGGTCCATGTCAACATGCCAACACCGACCACCGCCATCATGACATAAACCCAACGCCAGGGAGCATGAATCCAGGCAAGCAAACCGGCCATGAAAGGCGCCGCCATCGCTCCAATGGTGAATGCTGAATGCACCAGGTTCATCAACCGGTTCTGACCAGGAGCTTCGATCCGCACCACTCCCACATTGGTGGAAACTTCGACCGCCCCCTGCCCCAGCCCCAGAACCACGAACAAAGCCATATTGACGGGCAAGGAAGCCCAAAAACCAAACCCGCCGATCCCAACCGTCTGAAGCAATAAACCAACCACCATCAAGCGACGAATCCCCCAATACGGCAGCACCATTCCGGTCACAAAAGTGGAAAGGAAATACCCCACGGCGCTTGCGGCAAAAATCCAACCCGCTGCCAAATAACTCCATTCAAAGTGACGGATCACCATGGGCAAGGTAGCGCCGGCAGTTGTGCCGATACCACCGAAGACCAGAAAACTGGCGTAGTAGTAAATCGCCGCTGTACGCGTTGAAGATGTCGGGTCCGATGACATTGGGGCGAAGTAGATCAGATTGATGTCAACTGATCCACTTGATTCTCACGCATGCATCAAAAAATTGAGTAACGATCTTGAATTATGAAGCCATTTGACTTTACTCGATCCACTCATGAGTTCCGGCACTACACAAAAGACATCCCGCTTGAAAAGATGGACTGCGATTATCTTGTGCCTGGGGCTGCTGACATGCTTTGCCTGTCTGACGAGTGTGGACCATACTCCTTATCTGGAAAGCGATTATTTCAAGCAAACGCTGGCCGCCATCGAAAATCAGACTTCGGCCGGCATGCCCCCCGATCCATCCACACTGTATGTCGGAACAGGAAAGACTTCCATCATTCCTCAAATCACCGGAGCAGCGAAGCAAGTGGAACAAGGCACATTCCCAGGTCTGCCGCTGGGCGGCTATGGCGCGCGCAAAGGCGCCGCTGCAACCGGCACATTGGATCCGCTCCATGTGAAAGCTCTCTGGCTGAAAAGCGGTGAAATGGAAGGAGCCATTGTGGCGATGGATATGTTGACCCCACCCTTTGAAATGATCGATCGATTCCGGGAGGAAGTTTCAAAGAGACTGGGATTACCGCCAGGCCGTTTTTTCTTTGGTGCGACTCACAGCCACAGCGCTCCTGGAGGATGGGCTCAGGGACTCGTCGGGGAAGCTTTTGCCGGCCCCTATGAACCCGGGTTCAATGACTGGTTAATGGAACGTGTTTTTGAGAGTCTGGAATCAGCCCGTCAATCGCTTCAACCAGCGGCCATCGCGTTTGCAGAAGACGCCATGCCGGACTGGACACACAACCGCCTCGTTCATGAACAGGGCATTGAACACCCCTGGCTGCAATCCATCTTCATCCAACCCGAATCCGGTCCGCTCATCACAATCGGATCCTACGCGGCACATGCCACCGTCATGGGATCCGGTTCCATGCAATTTTGCGGGGATTACCCCGGACATTGGGCTCAAGCGGTCGAATCTGAAACGGGGGGCTTTGCCATGTTTCTGGCCGGAGGCGTTGGCAGCCACAGCCCAACGGTCAAAACAAAAGGACACGCTGCGGCGGAAGAAATGGGACAGGCTTTGGCCAGCCAAACCATACAACAATGGAAAGCCACCACCTTCGAAAAGAAAGTGCCCTTTTCATGGGTTGAATGGGATATTTTCCTGCCGGAACCTCATGTACGCCTGGGCGGAAATATTCGCCTGAGACCCTGGTTGTCCGGAAAACTTCTCCCCATCGAATCCTCGGTGCCATTGCCCGGATTGAGATTGGGAAATTTGCTGCTCATTGGAACTCCCTGCGATTTCAGCGGAGAAATAGCTTCAGGCTTGCGTGAGCATTTTCTAGTGAATGGTTTTCATTCGATGATCACCAGCTTCAACGGAGATTACGTCGGATACGTGGTGCCACAAAAGTATTACTACCTGAATGAATACGAATCCAAAATCATGTCCTTCTACGGTCCCTCCACCGCACCGTATCTCACGGACATGATCAGGAGACTCGGCCATCAGTTGATGGGTTCGATTGAGTAAATGTTGAACGCGTCCAGAGATGGCACTCCACCGTTGCGCAAGATGATGTCATCCCGGTTTCAAGAACGCTGGGCACCCAGCTGTCGGCCAAGCAAGTAACCGGATGTCATCGCCCAGCCGATGTGCAATCCGTGTCCCCACAGAATTTGTCCTCCCAATCCGTTTTGACCAACCGCATACAAACCGGGGATGACCTGATCATGTGTATCCAGCACCTGGAAACGTTCATTGATGGCGGCCCCTCCTTCGGTGGTGGTGAACCAGGCTTTGGCCGGCCCCAGTAATACCCAACGTTTTCCTGACAACGGAGGCTTGGTGGACGTTCCATCCTTTTTTCGTTCATGATTGAGTCGATGGACCGTGGTGGATAATGCCTCTACGGGTATGTCACGAGAACTGGCCAATGCTGCCAAATCGGGGGCCTCAACCGCCACATCCGGCCGAAGCCGCAGGTAATCCTCCACGTAAGCGTAGGCAATCTCAGGCGCGGTGGAAATGAAATGCGGCCATTGGCTGAATCGCTGAATCAATGTTTCATCGAGCAGCATGAAAGCGTGTTTTTGAGGCTGCCGGGCGATGGCGATTTCGCGTTCGGGTGATTGACATTCGTCGGTAAATTGTTCGCCGTTTTGATTCACCAGAATGGCACCCGCCTCGAACAACGCGTCCTCCGGATGCTGCCAGGTCACGACCAGTCGTTTCACAAACGGTTCCATCCAGCGTTTGGGAAGCCGATTGGAAAACCACCCCATGCACCGGGCCATCCATCCCGTTGTCGGCAGAAGGTCCTGAAACGTGCCTTCCGCTGGCGGTACGAATCGAATCTCGGGGCCATACGTCACATCCATGTTCAACAACCGGGCGCCGGCTTTCTCCGCCAGCACATGACCCTCTCCTGATGCATTTGGATTGATCCCCTCGATATGTTGAAAAGCGTCTCCTTTGAACCGTGCAATGAGATCGGAAGCATTGGCATAGTCCCCTGCCGCCAACACCACGCCAAGGCCAGCTTCCTCCTCATGCGATGCGCCATCCTCCCCCACCCATCGAACTCCTTTCACCCGTCCGTCCACCATCCATAGATCCCGGACAGAAGCACCGCAAATCAATCGACCTCCCAAGGTCTGCAAACGCCCCACCAGTGTATCAATATACGCTTTGGCACCGGGAACCGCGTTGTGCATGCGCGGACAACGGTTGGGAGGTTCGGGATTGGGTCCCTGAAATCGAATGCCCATGTCCGCCAACCAATGAAGCGCTTCGGCTGAATGCTTCAGAAAGAAATGGCGAAGTGACGCGTTGTTCTGCTGCTCGATATCCGGAGGCGCAAATTGACCGGCATCCTCTACGTGAGCTGCCAGCGTGTCTTCCATACCGGCATCATTTTGAAAACGAGTCCGATTGGAAGTGAAAGATCCCACAGCGATCCTGGTGGTGCCGCCGGGTGCCGTATGTTTTTCCAGCACACAAACGCGCAACCCTTGTTCGGCAGCGCTCACAGCGGTCGCCAAACCACTGCCACCGCCCCCCACAATCAATACATCATAGCGACTCATCGGACTGGGAAATGGCTCCGGTTCGAATCGCCCAATGCTTCCAGGACAAGGCCATGGCGCGCACGCGTTCCGGATATTGTTCCGCCAGGTTGGTCATTTCCGTTCGGTCGTGCAGGAGGTGATAGAGTTCCCAATCCTTGACCTTCTTGTCCCAAACCAACTTCCAGTCACCTTCCCGAACAGCCCGGTTGCCGGTGAATTCCCACCATAGCGTTTCATGTCCTTCCCGCCTCTTCCCCTGAAAGATGGGCAGGAGACTTTTGCCTTCCACCGGACTGATGGGATGCCCGTTGAACTCGGTCGGGTAGGTTCCTCCGGCAGCCTCCAGAAACGTGGGCATGAAATCGATGATATGTCCCACCTGACGTGTCAATGTGTTGGGCTGTACCACCGAAGGCCAACGAACAATCATCGGGGTGGAAATCCCCCCTTCATGCATCCAGGTTTTGAAACGCCGAAAAGGTGTGTTCTGAGCGAAAGCCCATCCCGGACCGCATGTGGTGAAGTTCTCCTTCTCTCCCGGAACATAGTCGGGAGAATCATGACCGTATTTCTCGCTGCAACCGCCGTTGTCGGAGAGAAAAAGGACCATGGTGTTATCGCGCACACCGGCTTCATCGATGGCGGCCAGAATCCTTCCGATCCCCTGATCCATCCGATCGATCATGGCGGCATATACGGCCATCCTGGAATCCTGCCAATCCTTATCGACTTGATCCTCCCAAGAGCCTGACTCCGGATCGGCGGGCGGCAGTTTCCAACCGGGATCCACCAAGCCCATGCGAACCTGACGGGCATGACGTTCCTTCCGCAATTGATCCCATCCCGACCGGTATTGCCCCACATATTTTTCAACGTCTTCACGTGGCGCATGCAATGGATAATGAGGCGCCGTGTAGCAAACGTGCAAAAAGAAAGGTTCCTCTTGCCTGGACATGCGGTGAATGTTTTTGACGGCATGATCGGAGAAAGCGTCCGTAGTGTAAAAATCCTCCGGAAACTGGGTGATACGTTCTTCATTATGTCCGAATACACGCACCCGCCCCCCTTTGAACTTGGGATCGGGAATGGATGGATCGAAGAAGTTGCAGCAACCATCCATCAAACCGTAATATTCCTGAAACCCGCGATCCACGGGGCGACGAGGCGCATTGGCTCCCAGATGCCATTTGCCGGTCAGGGTGGTTTGGTATCCCGCCCGGCCCAAAGCCTCACCCAGAGTCACCATGGATTCCTTGAGTAAGGGACCCGATTTCTGCCGCGGATACTGTCCCGTGAGGAGTGCGGCACGCGTGGTCGTGCATTTGGCGCAGTTATAGAATTGAGTAAACCGCAAACCTTCACTGGCAAGCCGGTCCAGATTCGGTGTACGAACATCTCCTCCGTAACATCCGATATCGGACCACCCCATATCGTCGCACATGATCAACACGATGTTGGGACGTTCCTGAGCCCATACCGCAGGGCTCATCAAGATGACGGCCCACCACCCCCACGGAATCCATCGAGACATGAATCTGATTAAAAAGCTTAAAAATCGGGTGATGTACATCCAACCATTGAAGAGGGCGATGTGCAAAAAACAACCAAAATATCACCTAGTTTTTGACATGGAATAAAAGATGCTTGATTATATTTGGGAATAATCAGCGGATATTGATATCGAATGGGTGGAAGCATTTGAGAACCAGCATGACAAACAGACAAAACAATCCAACACCGCAAGGCGTCCAAAAACAGCCTGAGACAAGGTTTTTGAATGCTTTCACGTTGATTGAGTTGCTGGTCGTCATCGCCATTATCGCCATCCTGGCGGGCATGCTTCTGCCTGCACTGTCCAAGGCAAAGGGGGCTGCTCACAAGGCGGCCTGTATGGGGAATCAAAGACAACTGAACCTGGCATGGTTGGTGTATGCCGAGGACTACGGAAAGCTCGTTCCCAATGGTTATGTCGAATCGGATAATTTGGGCATCCAACGCCCCTGGGTTTCAGCCGGATCACACCTGGATCGGTTCATGCATACCAATTCACAATTACTCTCAGATCCCAATTATTCAGCATTTGCCAGAGGCGGCTATATCACCACCGCAAAAATCTATAAATGCCCGGCAGACCGTAAAACCACATTTTTCATGGGGGCCAACCACCGCGGGGTACGCTCCTATTCGCTGAACGGCTTTATGGGTTGGATTTACCCAAGCTCGGGCACCTTTTCCTCAGGATATTCCGGATACGGCAAGGCAAGTCAATTGGCTGGAATGCGGGCAAGTGAAGTGTTTACTTTCCTGGATGTGAATACCGACAGCATTTGTTTCTCGGGATTCGTCACGCGCATGGGCAGCAGTGACAGTTTTTTTCACATCCCGGGGGCTTATCATAATGGATCCGGCGTGGTCAGTTTTGCCGATGGACACACGGAGGTACATTCCTGGAAAGATCAACGAACCATCACCAACAAGACCATCCTGCACGTTGAAAAATCAGTCGGCAACAAGGACCTCGCCTGGTTGCAGAATCACGCCGCCGAACGCGATCTGAGCAAGCCTGCCCGCGAGGAATAAGGACGCGTGAATCTGGTCTCCAAATCTCAACCGAGGGACCGAAGCTGTTTGGAAGTCCACAAACCCTTGAGCATGCCCCGGCATTCCTTGCCAAATACACCACATTCAAGATGAATGATGGCCCCCTTCTTCATTTGGATCCGTGTGTGCAGATTGCCAGCGATCAACAGGCTTGCCAATTGACTCAATATCGGTTCATGCCCCACCACCATCAGACTTTCGGATGATTCCAGGTGTTCGGTAAGTTGCGTTTGATAGTACGAAAGAACGTTTTGGTCAGCCCCCAGCGCATCCACAAATTGAATGGACTGATCGATCTTCAATCCTTCATGAACAATCCGGGCGGTTTCAGCTGCTCTGGGATAAGGACTTGATACGATTAATTCAGGAACAAAACCCAATTCCCGCATGGCTGGGATCATCGCCTGAATGCGTTGCACCCCCACCTCGGTTAATTGTCGAGCCCTGTCGGACCATCCGGTCGCTGCGGAAGGATCTTCCGCCTGACCGTGGCGCATGATGAAAAGTTCACTCATGAAGCGTGATCAAGGGATCCAGCTCGTCGCTGTTTTCTGTCGGCTCGCCTTCAAACCGAACATCCACAAACTGGATATCCTGGCTTAACTCGGGTCGCAAATCCAACAACCAATGCCGGACAAACCGGGCAAGCGACTTCCGGGCCTGATCCCGAACCAGCACCATCAAAGCCTCGTCCTCAGCATACTGGACCAAAGTCGGGGTGAGCTGTTGTTCGAGATTTTCCAGTTGTTCATCCACATTGAACCGGGCCCAACCGCTCTCAGAGCGTTTCTCCATGCGATGGGTGTGAATCGCCGGAGGCAACATCGTTCGTAGACGCGGAGCCTGCACGCGGCAAACAGCTCCCTGGGTTTCAATCTCCCAGGGATCATCCAGTTTCACGTAGTAGCGGTAGGTTGCAGGAACACGGATTTCGGCAGTCGAAGTCCCCAGAGAAATGGTATCCCACAAAAGTGAAAAGGTATCCTCCGATTTCAAGGTTTCGACACGATCCACCTTGGCCAGCTCCAAGCGCCCGGTCCCGGCATTGGCAATCACCGGGATCTCGGCCAGAAATGATTGTTTCAAAGTAACCTGAGCATGGCCGGAAAGCGTATGCTGGATACGATCAAGCACATGATTGGATGCTTCCAGGCTACCGGAAACCCCCTTACCGATCGCCCACCCTCCAAACAGAACCACCACCAAGACCGAAACCAGCACCATGGCCACCACCCCCAACAGGGTAATGGGCCATCGGTAGGCATGGAGCAGTCTGCGTGTTGTCGGGTTCATGATTTGTTCGGGGTGAAATCAACCTGAATAAGCTACATGCATCCCCGCACAAATCAAGTGCCCTTATGTGGGTTCCTGGTCGAAGAGATCAGGGTCGCCTTCGGCGTCAGCCTTGGGCTCGCGTTTTTCAGGGGCGGCGGAAGGCTCCTCCGCGCCATCGGTCTGATCGGTCTGATCGGTCTGATCGGTCGGAGCAGTCGGAGCACTCTCCGGTTCCTTCGCTGCAGCCGCTGCCCGGACCTCTTCCGGCAAGTCATCGTGCTCGAGCAACTTCACCAAAGGTGGTCGCACCAGACGCCCCTGGAATGTGAACCCTGGAGCCAGGGTTTCTGCCACGGCGGGTTGTGAGAGTTGTTTGTGATCTTCCCCCATCACCTGGTGTTGTTCCGTGTTGTAGGCCGCTCCTAATTCCGCTTCATGAGGAACCAACCCCATCCGGCGCATGACATCGACCACAGCATGTTGAAAGTTGGAAATCTGATTGATCAATTTGGGTTGCCCGGATTGAAGGGCCGCCTTGTGCAAAGCGAACACATGATCCAACACTCGCACCGCCGATTGCAACCAGTCACGTTCACTGCGACGCAGTTTTTCAGCTTCCACCCTCAGATGTTCCTTTTCGGACACATCCATGCTCTGCATGACTTCGACAAACCGGGTGGATTCCTGAGCCATGGATGCGGCAATCTTATCAGCATCCTGAACCGCCGAGACACAATGATCCTGAATGGATTGCCACTGACCGGTGGCCTGCCGGATGTGCTCCTCCAGTTGGGTCAATGCCTGCAGTTGCTCTGCGAGGTTCTGAAACTCATTGATCTCACCACGTTTCAGATCGGCCCGGTAGTCCAGAAGCAATGGAAGCGCGCTGAAAAACATGCCCACCACCAGGCAGCCGACCACGATGCCAAGCTGGAAACCGGATGGCAATCCCCCCACATCCCAGATGATCCATCCCGCCATGGCGAGCAACAACAGATCACCGATCAGGAAGGGGGTTTTGGCGATGCGATAAGGTTGATTGGATAAAGACATGTCAGATCAAGGGATGACCGGGGTTTTGCCGATCATTTTGGACGGAACCACCCATTCATCGAATTCGGCGTCGGTTAACAATTTCAAGTCAATGGCCGCCTGCCGCAGCGTGGAATTTTCTGCATGGGCTTTCTTGGCTATTTTGGCGGCGTTTTCGTATCCGATTTTCGGATTCAACGCGGTCACCAACATGAGGGAGTTCTCAAGGTTGTTTTGAATTTCCACCTTGTTGGGTTCCAGCCCAATGGCACAGTGATCGTTGAAGGACTCACAAGCTTCACCCAGATTGCGGGCCGCCATCAGGAAGTTGAAAATCATCACCGGTTTGAAAACGTTCAATTCAAAATGACCGTTCATCCCGCCGACTGCAATCGCCGCGTCATTACCGATGACTTGGGCACAGACCATGGTCAAGGCTTCACATTGGGTTGGATTGACTTTGCCGGGCATGATGGAGGATCCTGGTTCGTTGGCGGGAATGATCACCTCACCGATACCACAGCGCGGACCGGAAGCCAGCATGCGAATGTCATTACCAATCTTCATCAGGCTCACCGCCAGCGTCTTCAAAGCGCCACTGGCTTCAACGATCGCATCGTGCGCCGCCAAGGCTTCGAATTTGTTGTCTGCCGTGCGAAAAGGAAGTCCCGTCAATGAAGCAATCTTCTCGGCAACCTTGACGTCGAATTCAGGCGGCGTGTTCAAACCCGTCCCAACCGCGGTACCACCCAGCGCCAATTCGGACAAATGATCCAAACTTCGTTCCAGCGATTTTAATCCGTGATCCAACTGGCTGACATAACCCGAAAGCTCCTGTCCCAGAGTCAGGGGCGTGGCGTCCATGAAATGCGTGCGTCCAATCTTGACCACATCCATGAAAGCGCGGGCTTTTTCCGCCAGTGTTTCCCGCAGGATTTTCACCTTGGGCAAGGTGGTTTTCACCAGCATGGTGTAGGCCGCAATGTGCATGGCGGTGGGGAAGGTGTCATTGGAGGACTGGGACTTGTTGACGTCGTCATTCGGATGCAGCGCTTTGGTCGCATCCGTCAAATTGCCTCCCTGAATGACATGTGCGCGGTTGGCCACCACTTCGTTGACGTTCATGTTGCTCTGGGTGCCGCTGCCGGTCTGCCAGACCACGAGAGGAAATTGATCGTCCAAAGTGCCGTCCAAAATTTCATCGCAAGCTTGGGCAATCAATTCAGCTTTTTCAGCAGGCAACACACCACAATCCTGATTCGTCAAAGCGGCGGCCTTTTTCAAGTAAGCAAATCCGCGAATGATTTCGCGGGGCATCTTTTGTTCCCCGATCTTGAAGTTTTGAACTGATCGTTGGGTTTGTGCCCCCCAGTAGGCGGCTTCGGGGACTTGAACCTCCCCCATGGTATCTTTTTCGATTCGATAACGATGTTCTGTCATATTTTTTAAAAATTTAAGGCAAACCCTTCATTTGAGTCCTCTTTGATGGGACTTGTTGAGGAGTCTACTAGTCAGACGATTTCTTTAACCGCTTTTTAACCTCGGCCGAGGTGGAACGCAGTTCAGGGATATCAGTGGACCGCCACTTGATGAGGCCGAGCAACTGATACTGATTAAACCGGGCACTTCCATCACCTTCCTGGGAATCCATGAGTTGCAAACCGTCTTTGGTTTCATAAACCGCAAGCACAAAACTGGCGATCGAGTCGGCCATTTGAGCTTTAAACAAAGCCAGTTCGGGAGATTCCACACGACCGGCAAGCGGGATGGGGATATCCATGGCAGGAATACCAACCAGAGAGGTGCGGGTATCCAAACCCAAACCACGATTTCGCGGTTCAACTATATACCTGGCTTCATCCGCCGATGCCACCAAAACGGCTCCGTCCTCAGCCAATTTTTCCCGAATGGCACCCATGACATAACTGGCATCCACACTGTCAAAATAACCCTTATCGACAAACACCTTCTGATCCGCCAATAACGGAAATTCCATCTCCTCCAAAGCATGATCGGCAGAATGACTCAGCAACAACAACTCCGAAGCAGTTCGCTTGGGCTCCGTCAAAGAAGAAGTATGACACCCACTCACCACAAGAACCACCACCGCCAAAAGGATTGCCGTACAAAAAGCACCATTCAAAGGGGCCACGTTCTGGCGAACACGGCTACAGTCAAATTCAACCATGTTCTGGCGAACACGGCACCATTCACCATTCACCATTCTCAATTCATTATTCAAAACTCTCTCCTTTTCCACCATTGACCAAAAACAAAACAGCCATTCGGACAGCCAAACCATTGGTCACCTGCTCCAGCACCACGCTGCGTTCGCTGTCCGCAATTTCACTTTCAATTTCAACACCACGATTGATCGGGCCCGGGTGCATGATCAGGGCGTCGGGTTTTGTCCAGGCAAGTCGTTCACGGTTCAATCCAAACAGCTTGGAGTATTCGCCCAGACTCGGAAACATGCTGTGCTGCTGACGTTCGTGTTGAATGCGCAATAAGTTGATGATATCCGCATTGGAAATCGCCTCCCTGACGTCATATGTCACCTTGCATCCCATGGATTCCAAGGATTTGGGGACGAGTGTCGGCGGACCGCAGAGCGTCACTTTGGCCCCGAGCTTTTGTAGCCCCCAGATATTACTGCGGGCAACACGGCTGAACAGGATATCCCCGAGGATGGTCACTTCCTTGCCTTCCAGATCTCCCTTTTTGTCACGCATGGTGTAGAGGTCCAGAAGAGCCTGGGTTGGATGGGAATGGGCGCCGTCTCCGGCATTGACGATGGAAGATTCCACCACACGTGAAAGAAAATGAGCCGCCCCGGCGGAACTGTGGCGGATGATGACGATGTCCGCAGTCAGAGCTTCCAGGTTGCGGATGGTATCTTTGAGTGTCTCCCCTTTCTTGAAAGAAGAGGCCTCTGCCGTGAAATTGATGATATCTGCGTTCAAGCGCTGAGCTGCCAGCTCAAAACTCACCCGAGTGCGGGTCGATGGCTCAACGAAAAGGTTAACGACCGTTTTGCCGCGAAGGGCGGGGACTTTCTTGATGGAGCGACGTCCAACTTGTTTGAACCCCCTGGCCGTGTCCAGCACGGTGAGGATTTCCTCTTTCGAAAGGCTATAGATATCAAGGAGATGCTTCCGGTTCCAACTCATTTGAGAGCCAAATATACCTGAAGCCCTCCATCTTCTTCCAGAGATTTCACAACAATTAATTGATCATCCTCAATATCCAGCTTCTGCCCCACATAATCAGGCTGTATCGGCAGACGCCGCTGCCCACGATCAAACAAAACCGCCAACTGCACGGAACGAGGCCTCCCAAAATCCCTCAATGCGTCCAGCGCGGCCCGTGTGGTGCGCCCACTCTGCAACACATCATCCACCAGAATAACATCCATATCGTCCAAATGATCAGGTATGCTTGTCGGTTGAATGTGTGGAACCGGGTTGGCCCCCAAATCATCGCGGAACATGCCAATATCCAGCTCGCCTGTGGATATCTCTTCAGAAGGCCAAGCCTGCTTGAGCAAACGAAGGATCGATTCCTTCACCAGCACCCCTTTTTGTTGAATCCCTATGATGACCAATGAATCTGGCGAAGCATGATAGGTTTTGATGGCATCCGCCATGGAAACCACCATGGAATGCACCTTTTCAACATCAAATAACAATTGATCTTCAGCAACCTTTTCAGCGTTCATAGATATGGGAAAAGAAAATTTTGTTCCGACAATGGCATTGTCATCTTAAAACAATATGGAATGGAAATGATTGGGAAATAAGGGAATCAGGGAGGTCAATCGACAATGTGACGCGATTTTCTCCACGAAGGGCGGTAATTGACGATCCAATCGACCAGCGCCTGATCAAATCCGATATCGCAACCGGCTTTTTCCGATTCAATCCACTTATGCTTGAGGACCTCCTCGCGCTCAGCCTGGAATTCCTTGTAAAGGGATAAATTCCTGACAAGCTCCACTTTTCTCGAATCTTGCTGAGTTATTTGAGCCATAGCAACCGGGTGATTCAGTTCAGAGGAGAGAACCTATCACCGAGGATTTGGCGGTTCAACCAGAATCATGAAAAAATCACGGCGAGCCCCAGCCACCCTGGCGGCGGTTCCAGCCCTGGAAACGACCGTTTTTTGCGGGCAATCCACATCCTTGACATCCATTAGGCACTTGCTATGATTCCGCGCTCGATTTTTGGCGAGATTTGCCATTTTTCGATTGAACCTGAATGAGTTACATTCAGACAAGATCACTTTGACTCAGGAAAATTAGTATGAAAAGAACGTATCAACCATCCAAAATTCGTAGAAAACGTCAGCACGGCTTTCTGAGCCGCATGCGCACCAAAAGCGGTCGCGGCATCCTGAATGCACGCCGCCGATCAGGTCGCAAACGCCTGACCCCGGCATAAGGATATGCATGAACGGCACTGGACCAGGCGTTCCAAATCCCGCTGAAAAGAAACGGTTTAGGAAACACCAACGAATCCGGTACAGTTCCGAATTCCAGCGTGTCAGGGAACAAGGACGCAGGTGGGTGCATGGATGCTTGATTGCGAATTGGCAAAGCACACAGGATAGGACGTTTTCCCGGCTGGGGGTCATCACCAGCAAGAAAATAGGAAGAGCGCATGTTCGCAACCGGGCAAGACGCTTGATGAGGGAATCCTACCGTCAGATGCAACATCAGCTGAAAGGTCCCATCGACCTGATCCTGGTCGCCCGGAAAACGATTGCAACCATGAAACAGCAACAGGTGGAAAAAGATCTTCACAAAATACTGAAGCGTCACCGCCTGTTGGAGGATTGATCAATGAAATGGTTGCGATCCATCGCCTGTTTTCCCATACGTATCTACCAGTGGATCCTTTCACCCTTGAAGCGAGCTTTGCTCGGCCCCGGCTCGGGATGCCGATATCAACCGACTTGCTCCAATTACGCCATTGAAGCCATTCAACGCCACGGGATATGGAAAGGTCTATGGCTGGGAACCAGGCGCATCTTGCGTTGCCACCCATGGGGTGGCCATGGATGGGATCCGGTCCCACCAGGCAAAGACCAGAAACATCCAGAACCAGACCATCAAGCAAGTATGGATCCATCATGTAATGAGGACAGCGAACGACTATCCCGCCGGGGATGGACGCACGCAGTGAACTCATGACTGGAACATCCAACTGAAACAATCACCCCACATCTGATCGAATCGAAAATTTCTCATGGATCGTAAATCCATATTTATCCTAATCTTTTCCATTGCCGGACTCCTTCTCTGGTTCCCTTTGGTCAACAAGCTTTATCCACCTCAAGAAGCACAACCGGAACAAGTGATCGGCACCCCTGATCAAGCGGATGCTGAAAATGAAGATGCAGCACAGGCCGCCAATCCGACTGAAGCAGGCATTCAGTCCTCCGGCGATGCGCCAGCCCCCGCAATATCGGCTCCCAATCCCGGAGCGGAAGTGACCACCCCCACTCCTGCAACGACGGAAGAGACCTTGTTGACGCTGGCAAATGAAGACATCGAATACGTTTTCACCTCACAAGGCGGAGGGATCAAGGCAATCACACTGAAACAGTTTGATGAATCCACCAAACGGAACGACCAGGAAGAAGATACTGAGTCCGAGAAAGTCAAACTGAATGACGAGGTTCCAACCCCTGCTCTGAATGTTTATTTCGACCGATTGGACAATGGATTCCTACCTTTCACCCTCAGCGAAACGGATAACAGCGTTCAGGCTGAATACGTCGGAACCGATGGTATTCGTATTCTAAAGACCTTTGAGCCGAGCACAAACTACGTCATCCAGGCAACAATCCGTATAGAAAATACCAGCGAGGAACCTCGAAATCTTCCCGAACGATTCGTCGTCACCGGCACCGCGACACCCGCAGCAGTCGAAGACACGGGCATGTATATGGGCCTGCGTTACCATAACGGAGACGACGCAGAGGAAATCAAGGAAGGCTGGTTCGCCAACCGCACGCTCGGATGTTTCCCCGGCACACCTCGAACTATTTACCCGTCGGAACCCGGCGCAGTCCATTGGGCTTCCGTTGAGAATCAGTTTTTCGCAATGATCGCGATCCCGGGCGAACCGGCTCCCGGATTGGTGACGGAACAACTCTTGTTGCCGGTGCCCGGACCGGAAATTCTCGAGGAACATCCCAAGGCAAACAAAACTCCCAAAGCCTATCAAAACGCCCTCACCTACCCGGCTGAAACCTTGCAACCAGGACAGTTCATCGAACAGACCTACCAACTCTTCACCGGTCCCAAGGAATACAACACCCTGGCCAAATTCAGCAAACAAACCGGGCATGAAATCGATTCTGTCATGGGCTTCGACGGTTTCTTCGGCTTCTTTGCCAAGATCCTGCTCCTGTCCATGAACGGATTGCATGGCTTTGGACTGAGCTACGGATGGGCCATTGTGGTCATCACTGTCATTGTCAAACTCCTCTTCTGGCCATTGACCCAGGCCAGCACGCGATCCATGAAACGGATGTCCGCCCTGCAGCCTCAGATGAAGGCTCTACAGGAAAAATACAAGGACGACCCGCAGAAAATGAACCGCAAACTCATGGAGTTCATGCGGGAGAACAAAGTCAGTCCACTCGGAGGCTGCCTGCCAATTCTGCTCCAGTTGCCCGTCTTTTTCGGATTTTACGCCATGTTGCAAAGCGCCATTGAACTGCGGGGAGCAAGTTTCCTCTGGACGGCCGACCTGTCCAAACCGGATACCTTGTTCATTATTCCGGCGCTGGGTATTCCGTTTAACCTGTGGCCGATTCTGATGGGATCCGCCCAGTTGTGGCAGACCAGCATGACACCTCCCTCACCGGGGATGGATCCGGCACAGCAGAAGATCATGAGATACATGCCACTCATGTTCGTCTTCATCCTTTATAACTTTTCCGCAGGACTCGCACTCTATTGGACAGTCCAAAACCTGCTGTCCATCGTCCAAATGAAACTGATCAAAAACGAGCCGACGGGAACAACCCCCGGGGCGGGAGCAAAACCCACTCCCCCTGCCCCACGGACGGGATCTGGTCCGGACTGGGGCCAATCCTACCGAAAATCAAAAAAGAAAAAACAACCTTAAACCGTTCTTTAAACATTTCAAAAAAACATGAACGCCAAACCAAAAGAAACACTGGAAGGCTTGCTGGATTCCCTGGGATTCCCATCCACCGTCGTCGAAACCCACATGGATGACGCCATCTTTCTGGAAATCCAAACCGAAGATCCCGGCCGCCTGATCGGACGCCAAGGCCAGACCCTCAGCCAGTTGCAATACGTCGTCAACCGCATGCTATTCAAACAGGATCGCAATGTCCCCAAAGTAACGCTCGACGTTGGAAACTATCGCCTGAAGTCACGCGACACCCTGGTCGAAAAAACCAAAGCTGCCGCCGACAAAGTACGCCGCTGGGGTGACGTGGTCGAACTGGAACCCATGAACGCCTACGAACGCCGCATCGTCCACCACACACTCAAAGACGATCCGTCCATCGAAACCCACAGCGTCGAAGTGGAGGGCACTCGTAAAAAAGCCATTCTCCTGAGACCCAAACATTAACCGGACAACAAAACACTTTAGCAAAAAGCCCGTTCTTCTCGGAACGGGCTTTTTTAATGGTGAATTTTATGATCAAGAAGTCGTTAGGGGATTCCAAATTTCATCAAAACCAAGACCCTGAAAGTCCTTCAGGTTACAAGTGGCAAACCGAGTCACTCCGTGATCAAGCAATGTCAAGGCAGTCCGAACATCATACAATCGACGAAAAGCAAAATCTTTCTTACCCGCCAACTTCCATAACCGATCATGCGATTGTCGGCTATCATCAGGATAACCTACCAATTGCCATCTGGGATGCTCACGGTAACACCTTATAACCTTCAATGCTTCAGGTCCGGTAAGTGGCTTTCCCGTTGTCACAGCCGGATTCCTGATGAGTCGGTAAAACTCAGCCAAAACCAACTCAGAAATAGCGACATGTTTCGACTGACCGATATCGCTTAACCACCCAATTGCCCGCTTATGGAAGGGAGACCGAACAGCCCAACCGTGAAATAGTATGTTTGTATCAATTGAGATCATTCCTCAATCAGCTTCTCCACCAGAAAACATTCGCTCAACGGTGGTCTGTTGGGCAATCCGTTTCAATTGATCATCATCGAATCCTGCCCATTCAATATCTCGCCCTTCAGATGTGGGGGGAGTCCAAACTGCCCGTTCATCGCCTGTAGAAGCAGGATAGATCCGCAACATATGCTCAATCCCACGACGTGCCATCTCGGCAAACGACATCCCACGACGAGCGCAAGATTTCTTGGCTTCCTCAAACAATTCGTCTGGCAATTGAATCTGTGTTCGCGTCATGCCAACATAATCACACCAATTTATAATGTTGTCAATTTGACATCATTCAGAATCATCGCTTGATGGAGGATTGAATCGTAATCTGAAGAATCCGGTTTGATTTTGGATCCGGGCATCGACCTGGATCCATGCGCGATCTCCCTGGGTGACAAGTGAGGCTGGCCAGGTCTGCCAGGAAGGGGCATCGATCGAATCTGTGTGTTGAATCTCCCACGAGCCGGGCTCCAGCTCTGCTGATACCGGAAACAACACCTCAATGGATCCATTAGTTATCTGAAAAAGAGGTAGCGGTGCAGCGTCTCGTGTGAAGGGATCGGTTTGTTGGGCGAACTCTTCAAAATGATTCCTTCCGTCCAGATCAGGATCCAAGGCGTAGACATCCTCACCGACAGCCAGCCCCCACCGCTGAGCCCACTTTTCAAAGGCGGTCGGTTCTCCTGTTATCGACGTAGCACCGGGACTTGGGTTTGCGGCAATCCATTGACTGACGTCGTTACCATAAACGGTTACGTCCCGTTTGGTCAGTGAAAAGCCACCACCATCGGCGCTGCCTGGCCACAGTCCGCCATCCTCATAAACCACTCGATCGATTCGAATGTATTGGCGAACTCCCTCTTCATCCACATCGCCAGGCCTGGACAATTCCAGTTTCTCACCCCCATTGCTTAAAGCGCCGCCGCTCCATGGCAAAACACGCGTTTCTGCGGGCACCTGATAAACGGCTGAGAACACCTGAGGATCGAGCGCCAGCACCAAACGTTCACCCGGGGCCATGGTCAGGTGATCTTCTTGAGGAAAGATCATGTCGATCCCATCCGTAAAACGCCAGGGCTCACCCGCATCCTCTTCCCACAGCACAACAGGTTCAGAAGATATGTTGACCAATTCCAGATATTCCGCTCTGGGTTGATCCGGAGGGTGATACATGATTTCTGAAATCACAATCGGCCCGACGAGTGGGGCGCTGTTGATCTCCCCGGGAGTCGGATAAGCCATGGGAATGAAGTTCACCGTCCCACTGGCGACCTTTTCATACCGACCCCGGGATACACCCGAAGCAGAGGGCCCGAAGGTTTCTTTCTCCAGGTAGTCCAGATAAAGCCCGTCGCCCGGAGCAAACAATGAAACCGTCTCGCCGTTTTCACTCAATGCGAAAGCTACCCGTTTGCCTGAATGCACTGCGGTGTCTCCAAAATGCACATCTTCGTAAAATACCGCAAAAGCCCCTCCTTCGAGGATCGTCCCATCAGGAATCTGAAACTTACGCGGTGTTTTCTCATCGTCACTGAGATACCATCCACCGATATCCACCGGCTGTGAACCTTGATTGAACAGCTCGATCCAATCGGGTTCTTCATTGTGAGAGTGAGACATGATCTCATTGATCACAACCAAATGTGGCGGTATGAACGGATAATCACCTTCCTGATACACGTAATGCGCCCCCGCATCCGGCAATGTTCCATCGAGCTCCATTCCCAACAAAGGATTACCACGATCTATCGTTGATGAGTCGGCTCTCAATTGAAAATTGTAATTGGCAGGATCAACGAACCCTGGATTGGCTGAAAAATTCCCAATCCCATCCACATTCACCGGATCAAACAAAGTATAGATGGTCTCCGCCTCCGAAAATCCATCCGCAGTCACCGGCGAAAGCCCTGAACCCGAGATGATACAGCTATCCACCCAAGCACTGCCTCCTCCGCGTAAAAGGTTTTTCTCGTAGACAGCCACAGCCGTCCCATTGTCAACGAAGGTGTTCTGCACCATGCGTGCCTCGGAACCTGTATCTTTGATGCCAACGCCCAGAACACAACCGACAATCAGGTTTTCACGCACAATCACTTTCGAGCCTTGCCCAACGGATATGCCTTTGTCGGAGTTGTTATAAATCAAGTTGCCTTCAATCAACAAATCGACGCACTGCTCCCCGACATCGATCCCATCGCTGTTCGGCCCCCGAAAGGCATAAATCCGATTCCCCCGGATCACGCCACCTTCCACACCATCAAAATCGATGGCATCGGTGTCCGCAGCCGTGTTCCCCATGAACACACAACGTTCAACATGCCCCAAACCGCGTTTGATATTGATGCCGTCACCGGTGTGGGGTGAATAAATGCGGCTGTCGGTCAAAGTGGTCGCTCCCCCCAGAGCAAAGATCGTGGTTGAGGATTCAAGGTCCAGATGGTCGATGATCAATTCGGAATCCATATTGGAAATCGCACCCCGATGTCGAACCGGATCCGGTCCCACACCACCATGACGAAGGGTCAAATGTGAAAGACGCTGCACTCCTTCTGCCTGCTCCAACACCAGACTTCCCCAGGGACTTCGATCATCACGAGCATGAATCCGAACCGGGTGTTCGGCGTCGCCCAATATCTCCAACTGCCCATAAACCAAAAGGTCGGATTCCGGCGACATCCGGATTTCAACCCCCGGCCCGATCACCAGGTGCGCTCCCTTTTCCACTCTTGCGGAATGTTGTATCACATAAGGAGAGTGCTCGGCATCCAGGGTCACGGATCCCTCAATGCTCTCCGGAAGCATGGTTTCGTCGGATCGCTCAAAAAGAGCGGTCCAGTTTCGCGGCGAATCAACGGTACATTGCTGTTGCCTGTCGGTGGAACCTGTTTCTTCCCATCGAACGAAACGATAACCCGCCGCCGGTTCGGCTTCTACTTCCGCAGGTACATTGCGGAAAAGCTCGAATGTCATACCGTATTCAGGCAAGGCCGGGACGCCGCATACGATCACCCTTCCCGCTTCGGCAGGTTGCACTTCGATCTGAACCAGCTCCGTGTCGCCCACCTCCAAATGATCGCGCATACCACGACGAGCATGCGGGGCTCGATCACGGGCGAACTGACGGATCTCCTCCAACTCCGTGGCGCGTTCCTGCATGGATTCCATCCCGCCATCCGATCGCCAACGAACGATGTGCCCTTCAATATCGGCCGCCAAGGGTGCATCAAGCATGTCGACAATGTCCCGGATGCGGTCTGGATGAAACGTGCTCCCGAGATGAGCGGCATAGCGTTGAGCCAGACGCCCACGAAAGGCGGCGTTCTCCAACAAGGCACTGACCAACGGATAATCGCCATCGATGTTGTCGATCAGAGATCTATCAACATGCTCCTTTCGGAATCCGCGATCGAGATCAGGAATCACCCAATGCCATCTGGCCCCTTCCCGGCGTTCCCGCCAGAATTCCCGATTGTGTCTCCAACTGGAGTTGTAAACAAAATCTTCAATGGCGATATAATCACATAGACTGTCCAAATCGATGGATGCAGCCACCCTGTCGAATTGTTCCGGATCGGTCAGGTCGCCGGACACCGCCAGTTGTTCCAACTCAAGATAAGCATCCGTATCCCCCTCCTTGCGTAAAAGCGCCACCCTGTTTCCAATAATGTGGCCGTATTCCAGATAATCGTAAGTGCCCTCATTCAAATGATGATGCGTCCGAAACCAGACCGAATCCAATCGTTCCCGCATGTTGTAAATCCCCCAGTATTCCCCGTTGAGATACATCACGCAGGGACGGTAGTTTTGCACATCATTTTGACTCTGACCGGCGAAAATGAAGGGTGTCATGGCATCACGCAACATGGCATTCGGCCAATTGTCACCCCCATTGCGAAATACAAACTGGCCGAATTGAGCCAAACGTTCGTCTTCGAACAATGGGTATGCAATCTGATCATCCCCATACTTGCCGCGCATGGAAATCGTCAGTGGCTTCTGGGCAAAACGCCAGATGTTTTCACCTGCAATCTTGGCCCCGGCATTCACACTGAAAGCAAGCTGACGATCGATGTCAAAAAAATCCAAATGAACAGGCGCTTCCCTGCCTTTGATGATATTCCTGTAAATACCAATCGAACCGTCAAAGAACAAATCCGGATCCACCACCAGTGAAGCGACCGGCAAGTCATGCCCCGACATTCCGAATAAATAACTGTAAGTCTGCACCGGCCCCGACAACTTTCCCGCTTCCATGGCCCGCACCCGAAGAACGGTTGTTTTGTTCACCGATATCGAATCCACATAAACCGGTGAATCATTCCCCGGAAAAGAGCCATCCAGGGTATAATGAATCTCATCGGCCTCCTCTGAGGTCAGAGTCACCTGGAAAGGTTCATCATATTGACCACTGGGATGAGATGCGAAGACAGCGACGGCCTGCTCCAGAGCGTCCACATGTGTCTGGCCATTCATTTCACCCGGACTCGGTTCCGCGAAATAGCCCCATTGCTCGGGTTGCATCGAATTTCTACCATAAGACACATCCGGATACTGTTGATCGAATACGACTTCATCCAACAACTCAGGTTCCCCCAAAGCAAGCGTCCCCTTCATTTCCAACTGCCACCGGATGTCACTGCTGGTCCCACTAACCTGGTGAACCTCTGCCGCCAACACATTGTTTCCAACACGTATCCATTCGGGATTGATCTCAAAAGTGTGGTAGGTGTCCTCATCCCCAAGATCACTCGCGCGTGTATCAAATTCCACCCCACCAGACGGCATATTCACTCGAAAGACCTCGATCCCATTTAGATAAACGATGGCCCCGTCATCCACAATCAATCGACACGAAAGAACGCGCAAACCTTCCTTCGAATCCACATTGAACGTGTGCCGAAAATAGTAGCTTGGTATCTTGTTTCTGGAAGAGGCCCCAAAATCAAGAACGGTGGCCTCATCATCATTCCCATATCCCAAGGGAGCCGGCCCGCTCGCCCAATCACCATCACCCCAGTTCTCTGCTGTCCATTCAGTCCCGAGATCCTGCCCTAAATCGTGATAGCGCCAAATCGCATTTAAAGGGATCAGAGTGGAATCCGAGATCCCTCCGGTCAAACGATAGAGCCCCAACGATTCGCCATCTGCATTCAATTTGAAATTGGCATGCAAATGCTTCACCGTAAACGTATCCCAGGGCGAAAACTCGCGGACTGCCCAGTCTCCGGGAAATGCGTCAAATCCATCAGCGCGAACAACCAAATAAGATCTCGCGGCAATGATGGAACCGGATGGAAATCCCCATTTGACGGGAGAAGCAGGATTATCCGATAGAAAGTAAGCATTCAAATCCACCGGAACATCACCGGGATTATACAACTCAATCCAGTCCGAATAATCATCAAAATCCTCATTATCGGGATACACACTGACATTCGAAGCCAAAAACTCATTGAGCCGGATCCCAACAGACTCTTGAGCACCACAGATCGAAACGAACGCCACCATGCTGGCCAAAATGAATCGAATGATGCCCATGCAAAGCTGAAGATACAATTGACCGGACAGCGCAAAGCAACACGCCTTATGCGTATCCCTAAAAAACAATATTCTCCTCTGCCTACAAACCCAATCCGATTTCATTCATTCAACGCACATCCCGTGCAGAAAAACACAAGCAATCCCCATGCCACTCCATTCACCATTCTTCTCGCCTTCCTCATCATACAATAACATAATGGTAACCCTTGAAAACCAACGCAAGAACGTTCACTTTCACGGGCATGGAATCCATCAACGCGATCAAATGGCTGCGGCACACAGGAATCATCGAGGGTATATCAAGCCTGCTACTGTTCTTCGTGGCCATGCCCCTGAAATACATGGCGAACAAACCCGAGGCGGTGAGTATTGTGGGTATGGCGCATGGCGTTCTGTTTATTATTTATGTCATCGCATTGGCACGCGCGGCCATGGTGCTTCAACGCCCCGTGGGCTGGTCCGCCAAAATCTTTGTCGCAGCCATCATTCCGTTTGGCCCCTTCCTGATCGAATCGGGGTTACGACGGGAGCAGGAAGCCCTGAGTGGATCAACATCGAAATAACGGGTTGCTTCAGAGACTTTCAAGGTTACATTGCGATGGTTCATCCCCCATGATGAA
>Ga0181594_10000894_pt1 | contig 28073 bp, 30 predicted proteins | sample 071ome_18_FD_145603 | JGI IMG/M metagenome (GOLD analysis project Ga0181594, IMG submission 145603) | Coastal salt marsh microbial communities from the Groves Creek Marsh, Skidaway Island, Georgia - 071413BT metaG (spades assembly) | ecosystem: Environmental > Aquatic > Marine > Intertidal zone... | reverse complement strand
AATCAGTTTGTCCGCCGGCGAACCCCCGGCGAGCAAAGGCTACACACCGACTGTTTTTGCGGAACTGCCGAAGCTTTTGGAACGCGCGGGGCCCGGTCGCCGTAAGACGGGCAACATCACCGGCTTGTTCACGGTTCTCGTCGAGGGCGACGATCACAATGAACCCATCTCCGATGCCGTGCGCGGGATTTTGGATGGGCATATCGTGCTCGATCGCACCATTGCAGAGCGCGGGCGTTATCCGGCGGTGAACGTGCTGCGCTCAATCTCCCGAACAATGTCGGCCTGCAATACCGACGAGCAAACCTTATTGATCAACCGCGCGAAGAAGATGATCTCGTCCTACGAAGACATGGCGGAGTTGATCCGCCTTGGGGCGTATCGCCGCGGCAGCAATCCGGAAGTAGACGAAGCCTTATACTATTATCCGCGCATTGAAGAGTTTATGCGCCAGACCAAAGATGATCAGACCGATCTGGAAACAGGATACCAGCTTTTGGAAGAAGTCCTGGCGCCTCAGGAAGACCCGACGGCCGCCGAACAGGGCACGCCGCAGCTTGGTCAAGCGCGGATCGTATCGCAACAACCGGTCGGTCAAGGCTAATCATCCGTGGCGAAGAAAGACCTTCAGGCCCTGATCCGCGTCAGAAAGTGGGAAGTGGACGAGAAGCAGCGTGCTCTTGCGGGCTTGCTCCGTCACGAGGAGTCCGTTCTGCAGCGGCAAGCGGCTCTTGAGGCGGAAATCGAGCGGGAAGTGGCCTTTACGGCCGATGCGCCGACGGAACAGCGCTTTACCTTCGCCGCTTACTTAAGCCGTTGTGACCATTACCGTGAGCAGCTCAATGCCATGCTTCAGGACATCCGGCGCCGGATTGCCGGAGCCCAGGAGGAACTGGCCGAAGCGTTTCGCCGCCTAAAGCCATTCGAAGAATCTCAGAAGATGCGGGAGGAAGCGGAGGAAAAGGAGCTCGATCGCCTCGAGCAACTTGATCTCGATGAGATCGGACTCAACCTGCACCGCCGCCGCGAGCAGCGCATTCTCTAAAACTAGATTTATTCGCTGGGTTCGGGCGTCTGTGCGCCTGCGCGTCCCGCGCCGATGGCTTCGAAAGACTCCGTTCCTACGTTGGGGCTGAGCTGCTCTAACTGAATAAAGCCGGCCGTGCCGTCAGCAGTCATGATCCTGAGCCATTCCCCGCCCGGATCGACTTCCGTCGCAAGAACAATCGTGCCTTGGGTCAGCACCGCAACCAGCTGGTAATTCGCGCCCGGACCTGTGCGCAAACTTGCGCTGTTTGCGGTAACGCTGAATACGCGCCCGACCACATCGCCCGCCTCGGTTTCCGGTTCAGGTGTTTCTGAGGGCGGCGGTGAAGATGCTCCACGCTCGAACAATCCTCGCACCGCGTCCGAGATCGAAGACGGTGCGGAGAGGGTCGCGGTCATGCTGATCGCGGCGACGATCGCGGCAAGCGGCAACAATTGCACCGTCACTGCCCAGCCGGGTTTCTCCCAGCGTTTCATAGGCCTCGTGCAGACGGTGGAATTGTTTGGTGGCGATGGGCGAGGGATTGAAATCCGGATGCAAACGCTTCGCCTTACTGCGAAACGCCGCCTTGATGGCGTCGGCATCGGCGTTTTCATCCACACCGAGGGCAACATAGTAACCCTTAGGATCGCGTTTCATATTGGTCACAGCATCGCCTTCCGCCGGCCGGTTCCCTCGCGGTGCCCGCATATGTGCCCGGGCATGCTCCGCTCATTCCACCAATTTCGCAAAAAGCGGGAAAGGATTGGTTAACGCTTCAAAAGTGCGCCGGGCGGCACAGGTGTGCTATAGACCGCCGGCCCGCAACCAATCAGGCCGATCTCATGCCGTTCTACGCCCTTGAAGACTACGTCCCGGTGGTTGATCCCACCGCTTTCGTGCATCCCACCGCGACGCTGATCGGTGATGCCATCGTCGGGCCGGGTTGCTACGTGGGACCGGGGGCGTCGATGCGCGGCGACTTCGGCCGCGTAACCTTGAGCAAGGGTGCGAACCTTCAGGATAATTGCGTCATGCATTCCTTCCCTGGCAACGAAGCGCTGGTGGAAGAAGACGGGCACATCGGACACGGCGCGGTCTTGCATGGATGCACGATTGGGCGCGGCGTCCTCGTGGGCATGAGCTCGGTGATCATGGATGGGGCCGTGATTGGCGAGCGCAGTTTCGTCGCAGCCATGAGTTTTGTGAAAGCGGGATTTGAGGTGCCACCGAAATCGCTGGTGGCCGGGATTCCGGCAAAGATCGTGCGCGAACTTTCAGAGCAGGAAGTTGAATGGAAAGCGGGCGGTACGCTCGAATATCAAAAATTGGCACAACGGTGCCTCGCGAGTTTCCGCGAATGCGAGCCGCTCAGTGAAATGGAAGCGGGCCGCAAGCCGCGCCCGGCCACGGAGCGGGTTCCGCTGGATGTGCTGAAAAAATCGCGCGTTTAATTCACGCGTAAAGGCCGGGCTTATCCCGCGCCGACGGATTCTCGCTGCCGACGGGATCGGGGAATTTCTTCACCACCTGAAACGACAGCCCGCCCTTCAATCCCATGGCGGCATTTGAATTCGCGAACATGCCGGTAAGATCGCGGCGCATGTTGTCGGGCAGCGGTTCCTTTGTGCGGATCATGAGATCGAAGCCGCGAGTTTCCTTTTTGAACATGCCGTCGAGTTGCATCGAACCAAGCTTTGAGAGTTCAAGGTCGATCAGAAAGCGCGTGCCTTTGCCGCCGCCCTGTTTCTTTTGTTCTTCGTCGTCGGCGTCTTCGCGGCGGGTGACGAGGTTGATGCGTTCCACGCGCCCGTCCGCGTTCCAGGGAATGGGAATGGAGCGCCATTCGCCGCCGACATCGCGCGCGCGAGATGCCAGTTCCGAAACTTCTCCCGACAATTGCGAGGCGAGATGCGCGCCGCGGGCCCCGGCGCGTTCGAGAGCGCGCAGATTGCCGTCGCCCGGCCACAGCCGCGGATCACCTGTTCGCATGGCTTGCACGAAGGCGATGACGGCGACAGCGGTGTGTGGTCCGCCGTCGGGGATGGATTGGGCGAGTTGCGCGGCGGCTTGCGGATCGGTGCGTTGCAGAAGCGTCAATGACTCCGCGAGTGTCGGCCAACCGATTTGCGCGCCTGCAGGTCCAGAAAACGGAAGCGTTGATAGCGGCGTTGGCGCGGCGCTTTGCGCGCCCGGTTGCGCGCCGGGTTGGGGCGGTGTTTGCGCGGCAACTTCGAACGTGATGACCGTTCCGACCGGCACGTTTGCGCGCACGTTCAATTGGATTTGGCCTTGCACTTGCCCAGGATTTTGAGATGTATCGATTTGAATGACCGGCGCGCCGCTCGGGGAAAGAGACGTTACGGTGCCGGTGAGGGTGGCGAGCGGCGCGGTCGGTTGCACGGTTTGCGGCGGTGTCGGTGTTGGTGCGGGCAGGCCGCCGGGCTTCGGCAGCACCAATCCGGGCTGGGTTTGCGGTGTTGCTTGCGCGGTTTGGGGCGTGGCGCCGGGCACATTTAAGGACGGTTGCGCGGCAGGTTGGCCCAATGGACCGGGCGTTTGCGGTGCGGGGCCCGCGGTTTGCGGCGTCGCCGGCGCGGATTGCAGCGGTGCGCCGCCCGGCATTTGCACACTGGTCAGGCGCACGGATAAATCGCCGCCGGTGATGAGTTGCAGGGTTGGCGGTACGTTTTGCGCGGCTGGAGCGGGATTGGCGCCGGTGGCGGGCGCGGCTTGAGCACCGGTTTGCCCGGTTTGAGCCGCTTGCGCTCCCGGTTGGAGCGGCGTTTGGGCACCCGCTTGCGCCGTCGTGCCATTAATAATGAACGCGGAAATCGGCCCTAAAGCGGTCAATTGCGCCGGTCCGGCGGGGGTAAATGCGCTGCCGGGGATGAGGATTTGCGCGGCTGCCGCACGGCTCACCGGTGCATCTTGTGCGCTCAGTTGCACGGTTTGAGGCGCATTTTGCACGGTCGGAGGTGCATTTTGCGCCGGTAAAGGCCGCACATTCTGCACAGGGGTGTCATTCACCGAAATCAGCCGGGTGGTGACCTGATTATTCGCCGTTCTGACCACCTCCAATTCGACGCGCGTGCCTTCCGGAAGTTGGATGGGCGCGCGCGGTGATCACACCCGCGCCGGTTTGAAGAGTCAGATTTGAGGTTGGCGCGGGTGGCGGTGCTGTTGTCGGTGCGGGCTGCTGCGCTTGCGGTTGTGGCGCGGGTTGAGTCGATTGCACAGGTTTTTGCGGAAGGACGATGGCTTCGACGATGGAGCCCGACGGTAGTGCCGTGATTTGCGGCGGCGGCTGTGCGATCTGAACCGTCGGTGCGTTCGCCGCCTGGGCAAGCAGTTGCACCAGAGCGGGGTTCGACGGCGCGACGGTGCTCATGACCCTTCCGACCCGGGCGGCTTATGAGGACAGCAGCCGATCCGCGATGGCTTCCACATCCTTCGCCGCCTCGGAGGCGGGCGAGCGGGTGAGGATGGGAGTCTGATTGCGGATGGACTCGCGCACACGGGCATCGCGGCGGATGATGCCCGCCAGCGGCGGTGAGATTTTCAAGAAGCCGTTGCACGCTTTGTGCAGCGTCTGATACGTGCGCTCGCCTTCGCGGGTGGAGTTCGACGCGTTCACGATAATGCGGATGTCGGTGCGCGGGCGTTCCATGGTGGTGATCTTGATGAAGACGTAGGCGTCGGTGAGCGAGGTCGGTTCGTCCGAGGTGACCACCAAAATCGTATCGGCGGGCTTGGCGAGTTGGCGCACGGATTTTTCCACGCCCGCGCCGAGGTCGAGCACGACCCGGTCATAGCGTGTGGACAAGAGGCCGAGGTCTTCACCCAAAATCTGCAACCGTGACAACGGAATGTTGGCGAGGCTCCCGGAGCCCGAACGCCCGGCGATCACATCAAAGCCGCCGGTCTCATAACGCATCGCCGCCTGATTGAGCGAAAGTTTCCCGGCGATCACGCTGCCGAGATCGTATTGCGGCATCAGCCCCAACTGAATGTCGATATTCGCCAAACCCAAATCGCCGTCGAACAGCAATGTTTTCTGTCCGCGTTGCGCGAGCGCCTGACTGAGGGTGATGGACACGAACGTTTTTCCGACGCCGCCCTTTCCGGATGCCACCGCGATCAGTTTGCCGCGTTTGTTGCCGGCGGCGGGACGCCCCGCCAGTCTGGGGGACGCAGGCGCGCCAGCTCCGCGCGGCGGCGGCGTCTTGTTGGAACTCATTGTTGAACCTCGGAACGTATACCAGTCGGACGCAGCACCTCGCCTTGCTCCTCTTCGGCGTAGGGCTGCAACTCTTCTTCGGGCGGCAGGATCAGGCGGGCCATGGACACCGGATTAAGGGCGCACAAACCGGTGGCCACATGCGGGGTGAGAGACACTTCGCTGAACATCAGCTGGCCGGCATCGGCGGCGGAAAGAATAGCGCCGAGGCGGCGCGTCATATCAAGGCGCGTGGCAAGCAGGCGGGTCGCCCCACATGCACCGAACGCTTCGCCCACGTCGGCGGCCTCGGAGGCATCGCCGCCCGCGGCCAAAACAAGAATCGGTTCCACGTCCGCGGCGTTCACCAATGTTTTCAAATAATCCATATCGTGCTGGCTGAAGGGATTGAGACCGGGGCTGTCGATAAAAACGAGATCGAACATCTGCATCATCTCATCGACGGCCAGAGCCAACCCATCGGTGCCGCGCACCTGGCGTAGTTCCACTTCGAGAATGCCGGTGAAAGCGGTGAGCTGTTCAACGGCGCCGGCGCGGATGGTATCGGCGGTGATCAGCCCGACGGGCCGTCCGGCCAAACGCGCGCGCGCGGCAAGCTTTGCGGTGGTGATGGTTTTGCCCGAGCCGGGCGGGCCGACCATCATGAACGGGCGGGGGCTTTTGCGTTCGGGCAGCGGGGCAAAGTCGTAGAGGTCTTCGAGCGCGGCGGCGCAGGCCATGGTGGGTGAGCCGACTTCAACCGACTGCGCGGCGCGCACCAACTTGTCGATCAGGCGCGGCGGCGTGCCGTGATACTCCAGGGCTTCGCGGACTTTTTCGGAGAAGGGGGTGGCATCGCGCCCGGTGATGGCGCGTTCGATATCGTCGTCGTCACCGATCTCTTCCAGCGCGGCGGTGATGCGCACGCCCTGTCCGTCGGAGGCGCGCTGGGTGGAGACGATAATCGCGTCTTCCCCAAGCTCCTCGCGAACCAAGCGCATGGCCTCGGCCATGGTTACCGCATTGTAGGACTTCAGCCGCATGCTGCTGTTTCCCGCCGCCGGGTCCGCCGCCCCGTCGTGGCGATGATACCCGCAATTTGATTACTCTATCTCACCCAGCCGCGGGTTCGTCCCGCGGGTCCGCGCATTATATTTATAAACGCACTGCGCGCGTGCCTAAATCTGGCCCGCTTATATCTGCCCAACCGTGCGAATCTTGGCCTTGGCGATGAAGACCACGGTGATGAGAATCAGAACGGCGAGTGTGATGGACATGGCTAGCGACATGTCGAGCAGCCACGAGGGCATCGGCATGATGAGCACGACCAGGATGAGCATGAGGCCCATGGCGAAACCAAGGTCGCCGCGCTTGAGCGAGCCCATGACCTTTTCGCCGAAATCGTTGAAGTCGAACAGCGAGCCTGCCGGTGCCGGGCGTTGTTGTTGCGTTTGCCCCTGGGCCGCCGGGGCCACCTGTGTGCCCGCCGCCTTAGCCGGTGCCTCTCCGCCGGGCGCCTGGCCCGCCGCTGCTGTCTCTTCCGCCATCGCCGCCTCAAAAACCGTATACCGGTGCAAGGGTTTAGGCCCTCGCGCCACGGCTCAGCCCCCTGAGCCGCCGGCGGGATGGGGGTGTTTCAAGGCCCGGAAAACCGGGAAAAAGACCCTTTGCCCGCGTACCCTCCAACTTCGCCGAGGGCGGTTAACAACGGCTTAAAATGCGCAAGATTTGCCGGGCGGAATGGCGCGATTTTGGGTGGATTTTGGTGTTATCCACAGGATTGTTGTCTTGCTGGGATTGGGGTCTAAAACCCCACCTTCACGATGTTCTTGCCCACCGCGTGACCGAACGGCGGGTTCGCCGGCACACCAGCGCCCACATCGATCCAGAACCCCGGTCCATCCTTGGCGGCGGTTTGCTCAAGAAAGCGGTTCTGTTCCAAGTCCTCTGCCAGCGATAGAAATCCGACGAGGCTGTTACCCGGTTGCCCCTCGATGGCGAGCGGCAGCTGAATAATACCGGCGGGCACATTGCGTCCGTTGTCCTGGGACATGACCAAGGTGTTGAAATGTCCGTACGGCGTATCGGCCATGGTGCGGTAGTTCGCGTAGGCGACCTCTCTGACCTCTTCGGTCATGAACGACAGTAGGTCTTTGCCCGCAATGTCCATATTCCACTTGTCGACCAGGTTGGTGCCCTGAAAGCGCATGCGCGCGCCGCCGTCCCGTGGATCGACGATAAAGGTACTGGATAAAAAAGCCGGGTGCAGAGTGAGGGAATATTTTTTGAAAGCCGGCACAACGGTGTTTTCACGCAGCGAAAGCCAAAAATCAAAGAAGTCGCAGCAGCTTTTCGGCAGCGTTGTGCGTAGATCAGCCGTATCGATATCGGGCAGCGTCAAAAACGGTCTCCTGAATTCCCGCCCCTCCTTGCCGATGTGCTTTTCCTGACACGGCCTCAGGTTCCCCGCTTGTGGGCGAACATATCGGGTGAAACCGGCCCGAAAGCAAGGGCAGTGCCGGTAACGTATTCTGCGCCAATGGCTTACGCTGAGCCGCCGAATAACAAAGTTGCGCTGGAGCCGGTTTTTTGGGCTGTGTATCTGTTCCCTGTCCCCCGCCGAACCGCTAGACTTGTCGCTAGAGTGGCCGCCGGACATTCTTGGCTCAGAGAATTGGAGCTGCCGGTAAAACAGACAATCGAACAATCAGGAGTGGGGACCATGTGCGACGACAATATTCTTAAAGAAATGAGTGAGCATCTGAGCCGCCGCAAGTTTGGCGCGCTGGGAATCGGTGCGGCCTTCGCGGCGAGCCTGCCGCGCGCGGCAAACGCGGTGGACGTGACGGAATCCATGGTGGAAATCCAAACGCCCGATGGCGTGTGCGAAGCGCACTTCGTGCATCCGGCGAGCGGTAAGGCCCCCGGCGTGCTGGTGTGGCCCGATGCTTTTGGACTTAGAGACGCCTTCAAGCAGATGGGACGGCGTTTGGCCGAGTCCGGCTACTCGGTCCTGTCGGTGAACCCCTACTACCGCACGGCGAAACTGCCCGCGCTGCCGGACGGATTGGATTTTTCAAACCCCGACGACCGCGCGCAGATCATGAAGATGATCCAGACCCTGTCGGCGGAAACGCATATCGCCGACGCCGCGACCTTCGTGGGCTGGCTCGATCAACAAAGCGCGGTGGATACCTCCAAGAAAATCGGCACCACCGGCTATTGCATGGGCGGGCCGATGGTGATGCGCACCGCGGGCACACAGCCCGAGCGCGTCGGCGCGGGGTGCTCGTTCCACGGCGGCGGTCTGGTGACCGACCAGGCCAACAGCCCGCACACGCTGATCCCGCAAATGAAGGCGCATATGCTGATCGCCATCGCCGACAACGACGACAAGGCGCAGCCGGAAGCCAAGACGGTGCTGAAGGAAAGCTTCAAGCTGGCCAATGTTCCGGCCGAGGTGGAAGTCTATGAAGGCGCGCAGCACGGCTGGTGCCCGCCCGATGCGGCGGTCTATCACGAAGCCCAGGCCGAGAAGGCGTGGAGCCGTTTGCTGGCCACGTTCAAGGCGGGTCTCGCCTAAACCTGAAATTGCGGAAGGCTCCGGCTTTCCCTTGTGATATAGTGAAGAACGCGCACCGGGTGTGCGCGTTCTTTTTATGCGCGCCGGGACAGGGGGAGGCCTTCTAATGTCGTCAAGCGACTCAACTTTTTTTCAGGGCTGGACCCTTGTTTATCTGACGGCGGCGGCCATGCTGGCCTGGTTTGCCGTGAACTTCGCCGTGACCGGCGGCACCGATGAAGGGCAGCTTTATTTTATCCGCTATGCGGTGCGCCCGACCCTGATCGTGTTTGCCTTGGCGTTTACGGCATCTTCGCTTGTGAAGCTGTGGCCGAACGGATTCACCCGCTGGCAAATGAAGAACCGGCGCTATATCGGCGTGTCGTTCGCCACCGCGCATCTGTTGCACCTCGGCGCGGTCGTGCTTTGGGCGCTGGGGCGTCCCGAGCCGTTCATGACCCAGCCGCCGCTGCCGATCTGGCTTGGCGGCCTCAGCGGTTATGTGTTCATCGTCGCTATGCTGATCACGTCGTTCAACGGACCGGCGCGCGCCATCGGGCCTAAAGCCTGGCGGGTGCTGCACAAGGTGGGCATTTATTATGTGTGGGCCTTGTTCACGCTGGCGCTGACGCTGCGCTCGCTGGCCGATGCGTTTTATGTGCCGTTCGCCGGGTTCATGTTCGCGCTGCTGCTGGTGCGCATCTGCGCGCATCTGATGGGCCGAGGCGCGCGGGCCACGGCGGCGGCGTAGCGCGGGCTTATTTGCGCCCTTGCATGTAGCCGTTGAGTTTTTCGTAAGGCACCGAATTTTTCTCAAACGTGAAGGTGCCTTTGGATTGAATTTCCTCGATGGCATTGAAGAGCGTGCCGAGGGCCGTGCGGTACAGTGTTGAGCCGAGGCTGATTTCCTTCACGCCTGCCTCGGTCAGATCCTTGAGCGTGACCGTGCCGCCGCGCCCCACTAGGGCCGTGACGGGCTTGGACACCGCCGCGCAAAGTTCCTTAATCGATTTCAAATCGGGCAGGCCCGGGGCGAAGATCACATCGGCGCCCGCGGCCTCGTAACTTTGCGCGCGGCGAATGACGTCATCGAGATCCTTGATGCCATGCAGAAAGGCATCGGCGCGGGCGACGAGCACGAAGCCGGTTTTGCGCGCGGCTTCCTGCGCGGCGGCGATGCGCTCGGTGGCGTGGGCGATGTCATATAAAGTGTGCGAGCCGTCGTCCTTGGCGTCCTCGATGGTGCCGGCGGCCAATCCGGCCTCGGCGGTGGCGCGGATGGTGGCCGCGCAGTCTTTCGGCGAATCCCCCCAGCCGTTTTCAAGGTCGGCGGTGACCGGCAATGGCGTTGCGGCGGCAATCGCGCCGGCCCACTTCAGCATTTCGTCGCGCGGGATCATGCCTTCGGCATCCTTGCGCCCGGTCGATTGCGCGAGGCCGGAACTGGCGGTGCCCAGGGCTTCCAAACCAAGGGCGGTCATGATGCGCGCCGTGCCCACGTCCCACGGACAGCCGCTGATCACCGGGCCGGGGCGGGCAGCAGCTTGCGCAGGGCTTCGGACTTCTTCTGTTGTGTTTGAGTCATCTCGCCTTCGCCCCCCCTCAGTGCGCAACTTTATGTCCACGATGTTGGACAGAAAAAAGTGTAACGTTAGATTACTAGCATGGCCGCGTTATTGAATAAAAACAGAAGCCGAATCTAATATGTGCCATCGAGATTAATTGGCGCCATCGAAATCGGATGGCGCGCCAGGGAGGAATGTTATGGAACGCGCAAAACGCATCGAAATTGCGAAAAAAGTTTTGGCATTGGTGGACAAGGGCGAGCCGGAATACGGCGAGGAGTCCTGGGAAACCGATATCGGGCGATTCATCGATAAGGACCGCTTCGAGCTGGAAAAGAAGCTGCTGTTCCAGGAGCACCCGCAATTGATCGCGCTGTCGGCGGATATCGAAAAGCCGGGCGATTATTACGCCACGGATATCGCGGGCAAGCCGATCCTTCTGACCCGCGATAAGCAAGGCAAGGCGCATGCCTTTTTGAATGCGTGCCGTCATCGCGGCGTGCAACTGGCCGAGGGCTGCGGCAATGCCCAGCGCATGACCTGTCCGTATCACGCCTGGACCTATGCCATGGACGGTAAGCTGGTCTCGTTGCCGAACCGCGAGGCGTTCGAGCCCGATCAACTGCGCGGCCTGATCGAGCTGCCCAGCATAGAGAAGGGCGGCATGATTCTTGTTCATCCGCAGCCGGACGGGAAACTGGACTGGGACGAGTTCTTCGGACCCATGGCGGCGTATCTCGAGGATTTCCACATCGAGGATTACACGCTGATTCACACCTACCGTGAAAAAGCGCGCATCAACTGGAAGCACGCGGTGGACGGTGGCCTTGAGGCTTATCACGCGCCGATCCTGCATAAGGATACGTTCGGCACCGGTGGGCTGAGCCAGCTCTTGCACATTCCCTTCGGCGAACATCACGCGCTGATCGCGCCGTCGGAAGAAATTCTTAAGCTCAAAGACATGCCGGAGGAAGAGTGGCCGCATCACTGCCATTTCAATTCCACCAACGCGATCTTCCCGAACACGGTGATCGGCGGTGGACGTCCCGGCCTGCCGGTGCTGTTCTTCCAGCGCAGTGAGCCGGCGGACGAGCCGGGCGAGTGTAATTATGTGTTCCGACTCTACGGTCTTAAGAATCCCGATGAAGAAGAGAAGAAGGCGCAGCAGTTCGGCATCGATTTGTTCATGAAGGTGGCCGTGGGTGAGGATATGCCCACGCAAGTGAGCCTTCAGAAGATGATGGAAGCGGGCGCGGTGCCCACCATCATTTTCGGCAAGCGCGAGATCAATCTCACCCGCATGCACAAAGCCTATGACCGCATGATCAATCACAACGCGGAGGCGGCGGTGGCGCGCGTGAAAGACCGCATGCGCGGCCTTGCGAAGGAAGCGGCGGAATAACCGCCCTTATTCAAGATATTTTAGAAGGCGGCGGCTAAGGTATCGGCCGCCGTTTTCCTTTAATTGCTCACCTTTTCCATGCGGATAACCTGCATGGACAGGGAAATGGGCGCGCCGGAGAACAAGTCACCGGCGATAAAAGTGAAGGTATAACCTTCCTCGAGCTCTTCATCCTCGACCACCATGGTGAGGAGGCGCCCTTTGCCCGCACGGGTGGGCAGGGTGCTGTCGGTGGTGGTGCGCACGGTGATGCCTTCGCGCGCCGCGCCCTTGATCATCTTGCGGAATTCTTCTTCCACCGCGTCGGGGTTGGCGGCTTCGGACCAAACCGCGCAGGTGCGTCCATCGCCGCGCAACGAAAGCATAATGTCGCGTCCTGTCGGGCTCGGCAGTTCCCAGGCCGCGCCGCTGTGGACCTTGCCCACCAGGACCGCCAAAGTTTCCGGATCGCGGATAGGCCGGTAGCGTGCCTCGGCCCATTCCCGGACCTGATCGGGCTTGGCGAGATGCCGCACGCAGTTGGCGTTGAACTGGTTGATGGCAACGACGGAATCGGAATCCATGGTGCGGGCCGGAACGGCAAGAGCAAGGACGGCAAGGAGTCCGATGACGACGCGATACATGAAGTGCCTTTACGCTTCACCTGCGCCCGGCGTGGGCACCGCCACACCGTCCTGAACGTATGTATTCAGCTTGTTGCGCAAGGTGCGGATGGAAATGCCGAGAATTTTAGCGGCGTGGGTACGGTTCCCCAACGTGTGCTTGAGGGTGTCGATAATCAAGTCCCGCTCGACGTCGGCAACGGTGCGCCCGACCAAATTGCCTGCGCCGTTCGCTCCGCTTGCGTCATCGCCGTCGGTATCGGTCATCATAACCGCATCTGCGCCGATTTTTTCACCCGAAGCCAGCAGCACGGCCCGATGCATGGTATTTTCCAGTTCGCGCACATTGCCCGGCCAGCGGTGCGCCTTCAGGGCGGCGATGGTTTCGGGTGTGAGCGGGCGCACGGGCACCGCATTTTCTTCCGCGCATGTCGTCGCGAAGTGCTTCGCCAGAACCTCGACGTCCTTGGGCCGGTTGCGCAACGGTGGCACGGCGATTTTGACGACGTTGAGACGGAAGAAGAGATCTTCGCGGAACTTTCCGGCCTTAACTTCGGCTTCCATGTTGCGGTTGGAGGTCGCGAGAATGCGCACGTCCACTTTCACCGCCGCGTTAGAGCCGATGCGTGAGATCTCGCGTTCCTGAACGGCGCGCAAAAGCTTAGCCTGAAGCTTCAGGTCCATTTCGCTGATTTCGTCGAGCAACAAGGTGCCGCCGTTGGCTTCTTCGAATTTGCCGATGCGCCGGGCAATGGCGCCGGTGAAGGCGCCTTTCTCGTGGCCGAACAGCTCTGATTCCAGAAGTTCACCGGGAATGGCCGCGCAGTTGACGGCAACGAACGCTTTGTCCTTGCGTGGACTGCTGCGATGTAAAAACCGCGCGACAAGTTCCTTCCCCGTGCCCGACTCACCCGTGATCAACACCGAGGCCTGGGAACTCGCGACCTTTTTAGCCATGTCCATGACCTTGCCCATGGCCGGGTCTTCGAAAATCAGGGCGTCCTGTTCGGCGGCCACCGCTTCGATCACGGCGGCGATGAGGTCCGCGTCCGGGGGCAGGGGTACGTATTCCTTTGCGCCCGCCTTGATGGCGGCGACGGCCGCGCGGGAATCGGTATCGATACCGCAGGCAACGACCGGCAAATTGATATGCTCGGCTTTCATGTCCGCGATGAGCTGGGCGATGTCGTTGTTGACATCGGCCATGCCGAGATCCGCGCCTTGGCCGGAGCGCATGACTTCAAGGCCCTGCGCTATGCCTTCGGCTTGAATGACTTTAGCGCCGCGCTGCATGGCAATGCGGCTGGCCGCGCCGATCTGTCCTTGCAGTGATCCGATGATTAGCAGGCGCATGGCAAACCCTTGGCGGCGCGGGGCGCGTTGTCCGAATACGTCATATCCTTCATCGCCGATTTATGGGTTTGGCGGCGGCGAAGGTCAACGGCTAGCAACATGTGAACGGTACGCTGCGTGCTCATCCGAAAACACGCACCTTGCTTTCCGGCGGCAATGTGCTGTTCAGCAGCATCTCAAGACGCCGCGGATTGTCTTTACGCGCGATCGCGACAATGCTGACCAGATAGATGTGATAGATCAATTGGTCATCCGCGATATTGCGCTCGATTTTTGATGCCAGCGGATTGAAGACCATGTGCGCCAAGACCACGCCGTAAAACGTGGTCAGAAGGGCAACGGCCATGGCCGGCCCAATCACGCTCGGGTTGTCTAAATTGGTGAGCATCTGTACGAGGCCCACGAGAGTGCCGATCAGACCCATGGGCGCACACTCTACCTCTCGAGCGTGGACGGTATCGGGGCGGTGTGAAGAACAGGTTAACGGTGGGAAAGATTTGCCGGGCCATATGCCTGATTTTTAGGCAATAAACCGTGTGCTCCGCAGCGTGTTATCCTCTCCGGCATGGCATAAGGTGCGGCGATCCAGAGCGGGGGCGAGAGCGCATATGAGTAAGGGATCCAAGACCAATGTTCCGAGCGGCGGAAGTAGCGCCGCGGACCCGGGTTCCGGCGTGGTCATAGAGCTGAGCGCCGCCCTTGTTGCGCTGGCCGACGAATCCCCGAAAACGCTGCTCGTGCGCTCGGCCAACGACGTGTCGCTGCCGGGTCTGCCCTGCGGCCCGTTCGATCCCCTGAAACATCGGACTCTGGAAGAGGGGCTGCGGACATGGGTGGAGGAGCAGACCGGGCTGCATATGGGGTATGTCGAACAGCTTTATACCTTCGGCGACCGCGACCGCGATCCGGACTTAAGGGCCGGGGGCGCGCGCCCGGTCTCGGTGGGGTATCTCGCGTTGGTGCGGCAAACCGCAGTGAAGAATCCCAGCGAAGCGACGTGGAACGATTGGTACCGGTATTTTCCCTGGGAGGACTGGCGGAGTGGGCCGCCCGCAGTCCTTGGATCTTTTATTATGCCGCGCCTGAACGCGTGGTGCGACGCCGCCAAGAGCAAACCCCATAAACAACGCCGCCGCGAGCGCGCCGATCTTACGTTCGGGGCCGGTGGGGGCAGTTGGGACAATGAACGGGTGCTAGAACGTTATGAATTGCTCTACGAGGCCGGGCTTGTGGTCGAAGCCGGGTTGGACGGCGAGGCACCGGCGGCAAAAGACTCCCAGGGGCGGACGGGCGTGGCCCTGACCAAGGATCATCGCCGGATTCTCGCCACCGCCATGGGCCGGCTACGGGGCAAAATCAAATACCGCCCGGTCATTTTCGAGGTGATGCCGCCGACATTTACGTTGTTTCAGCTTCAGCGGGCGGTGGAGGCGCTGTCGGGCGGGCGCCTGCATAAGCAGAATTTCCGCCGTCTGGTGGCCCATGAAGGGCTGGTGGAACCCACCGGGCATATCTCGAGCCAGACCGGCGGGCGGCCCGCCGAATTGTTCCGATTCCGCCGTGAAGTGGTGCACGAGCGCCGGGCACCGGGGGTCCGAGTCCCGCTCAAGGTCAGCAAAAAGGCCAGCTGAGCAGCGCCATTTATGCCCCGTTTTGAAGCCTTTAGCCGGCTAAGGCCTTGGTTCCCTTGACTTCCGGCCTGCCGCCGCCTACCGTTTCCCTTCGGCGTGGTTCACGTGCTTTTTTTGGGCCCCTAATATGCTCAATTTAAGTATAAGCTTCACCGCACCGTCACAGTGATGAACGATCAGGAAGGGTGACCGCCATGAATGTGGTCAACACAACGCCGATCACCGAAGCGCGCGATCTGCGTTTCACCTCGGAGGTGGAGCGTGATACGGCGCATCTGTACGAACGTGTCAGCAAAGTCATTCCCGAAGTGGAATGGCCGGTGTTCGCGCCGCTGATCCATCGCATCAACCGCCTGAAGGTCGAGAAGAACGCCGTGATCCTGGGGCACAATTATATGACCCCGGAGATTTTTCACTGCGTGGCGGACATCACGGGCGACTCACTGGCGCTCGCGCGCCATGCCGCCGAGGCCGACGCGGACGTGATCGTCATGGCCGGGGTGCACTTCATGGCCGAAACGGCGAAGTTGCTGAACCCGGGCAAGACGGTTCTGATTCCCGACATGGACGCGGGCTGCACACTTGCGGAATCCATTACCGGCGCCGACGTGCGTAAGCTGAAAGAACAATACCCCGGCGTGCCCGTGGTCACTTATGTGAACACGTCCGCCGACGTCAAAGCCGAGTCCGATATCTGCTGCACATCGAGCAATGCGGTGGAGATCGTCGAAGGGTTGGGCACGCCGCGTGTGATCATGTTGCCGGACGAGTATCTGGCGCTGAACACGGCGCGCAAAGTGAAGCCTGAAGTCATCACCTGGCAGGGCCGTTGCGTGGTGCACGAAATGTTCACCGCCGAGGACATCCGCACCATGCGCGCGGAAAATCCGGGCCTCGTTGTGTTGGCGCATCCGGAGTGTTCGCCGGAAGTGGTCGATGAAGCCGATTACGCTGGCTCCACCTCGGGCATGGCGAACTACGTCGCCAAGCACAAACCGCAAAAGGTGGTTCTGGTGACGGAGTGTTCCATGAGCGACAACGTCGCGGCGGAACATCCTGACATCGAATTCGTGCGCCCGTGCAATCTTTGCCCATTCATGAAGAAGATCGAACTGTCGAACATTCTGACCACGCTCGAAAGCGGTCGGCACGAAGTGACCATCGCCGCCGACGTGGCCGAGCGCGCGCGCATTTCGGTTGAGCGTATGCTGACCGGCTGGAAGCCCGGCGCATAAGCGCCGCCGCGCCGCTCTTCAATTTTTCAATCGGGAGACCGCGATGCCGGCGCCGGTTCCGTTGCCTCTAATCGACGAAGCCGTCCGCCGTGCGCTGGCGGAAGACCTGGGGGATTCCGGCGACATTACGTCCTCGGCCGTGATCCCTGAGGATGCGCAATCCAGCGCGGTGATTGCCGCGCGCAAGCCCGGTGTGATTGCCGGTGCTCACGTGGCGATGCGCACGTTCAACCTAGTCGATGATTCCCTCAGGGTTTCAACGCGCATGATGGACGGCGCCCGTGTGGAGCCCAGCGACGTGATTCTGGAAGTCGCAGGATCGGCGCGCTCCATTCTGGCGGCCGAGCGGGTTGCGTTGAACTTTCTCGGTCATCTGTCCGGCATTGCCACGGCGACGGCCGAAATCGCACGCGCCATAAAAGGAACTAAAGCCCGCGTGTGCTGTACGCGTAAAACGACGCCGGGATTGCGGGCGCTGGAAAAATTCGCGGTGCGTTGCGGCGGCGGCGTGAACCATCGCTTTGGCCTCTACGACGCGATTCTCATCAAGGACAATCATATCGCGGTTGCCGGCGGTGTGGGCGCGGCCGTTGAAGCGGCGAAAAAGAACGCCGGTCACATGGTAAAGATCGAGGTGGAAGTCGATACGCTCGAGCAACTTGATGAAGCGTTGGCCGCCGGTGCGCATATCGTGCTGCTCGACAACATGGATCCGGCGCAATTGAAAGAAGCGGTCGAGCGCACCGGGGGGCGCGCGGTGACCGAGGCGTCCGGGTCCATCACCGTGGAGACGGCGCGGGCGGTGGCCGAGGCCGGCGTTGATCTGATCTCCGTCGGTTGGCTCACGCACTCCGCGCCGAGTTTGGACGTCGGTCTGGATTTTACGGCCAGCCCGTAACGCGCCCCCGGGATTTTGTCCGGCCAGGCTTTATTTGACGAGCGCCACAGGCCCGATGGGCGGGTTGGCCGATGCCATATTCGTTTCAACATTTTCGTATCCAGCGCTGGACCAACGGTCGTTCGATCGGTGGGTCCTCGCGTCGGTTAAAAATGTCGTGTTTGCGGACGGCACATAAAGGGCGTGCGCATCAATCTCCTTCATCGGACCTGAACCGCTCTTGATGCGGCCAAACACGGTGACCGGCTCACCCTTGCTCATGACGTCCACGGCATCGCGTTCGTATATTTCGTACCATTGGATGTCGTCGCGTATATTCACCTTGACGGTTTCCATGCCGTATTCAAGCCAGACATGTTTGCTGGTTTTGTCGATAACGCTGCCGGTCAAGCGTACGAGGGCTTTGCCTTCAAAGTCGATGACAGGCGAAGCCTTTGCCGGTGCCGCGTCCGGCCGCGACGTGATTTGGGCAGCCGTGTGAGGCGCCGGAGGTGAAGTCGGTGCGAGTTCCGATTGAGACGGCGTCATCGTCTCCGGCAATGGTGCGTCCGGCGGTGCGCCTGCGGTCGCGGTCAGGGCGATGCCGGTCATGGCCGCCGTCACCAGAAAGAAATGTGTTCTGTGGTTCATCACAATCTCCTATCTCGGATCAACTGAAGCGAGCCGATTGAGTAGGGGTGGCGATTGGCCTTTCTATGGCCGATCCGTGGCGGCGGCGTGAAATGTTGCGTTCTTTTGCGGGCATCCTTCGCGCGGGTGCCGCTGAATCGTGGTGTTTGGGCGAAAATGTGCCTCGGTTCACCTTTCCAGGAGCGGGCACGGGGCGCTAGACTGCCCGGCAACACGCCCGGTCACGGACCGGCGGTAGGGAGGATTGCGGAAATGAATAAGGTCATGGTCTTGCGCGCGGCCACAGTCGCGGTTTCGCTCACGATTGCAGCGGGCGCTCTTGCGAGTGCGCCGGCGCGCGCGGCGGGCTCGCCGTTCGAAGCGCCGGCCACACCCCTCGGCGTAACCATCCAACCGGCAACGCCAGCAGGGTATGACGGATCGGGTGCGAGCGGGCCTTATTTCGGCAACGCAGAGGGGATGACCCTTTATACTTTCGACAAAGACCCTGCCGGAAAGTCGGTCTGCTACGATGAATGCGCGGCCGCGTGGCCGCCGCTTCTGGCGAGCGGCGATGCGCAAGGCGGAGGCATGTGGTCTGTCGTTGAACGGGACGATGGCACATCGCAATGGGCCTACAACGGCAAGCCGCTTTATACCTTCGTCAAAGATGAAAAGCGCGGGGACGCCAAAGGGGTTGGTGTTGCGGACCTGTGGCGCAAAGCCGAACTGGAGCCCGGCGGCGGCTTGACGCTGCCCTTTGCCGTCGAAGTTCGCGACGTGTTCAACGCCGGCGGCCAGGTGCTTGTGAACTCGGAAGGCATGACGTTGTATTCGTTTAATGACGATCCGGCGGGCGGTGCGCCGGCGTGTACCGGAGCGTGCACCGACATATGGCATCCGCATGTCGCACCCGAAATCGCGATGGGCGTCGGTGAGTTTGCGGTCGTGCGCCGCGACGACGGACTTAATCAATGGGCGTTTCGCGGCAAACCGCTTTACACCTACGCGGGTGATCTTGAACCCGGCATCGCATTGGGCGCGCGCGAAGACGACCGCTTTCAGCCGGCAATGCTGGCGCGCTATTTCATGCCCGATGAGGTGATAATCACGGAAAGCGATCGGCATGGCGCGATGCTGGTCACCGAAGACGGGTACCCGATTTATGCGCGTGATGCGAACCGGTTTACCGGCGGGGCGGCCTCCCATGCCGACCGCTCGATTGCGCGCGGCGATCCGAAGCTGGGACAGCAGATCGGCCTGACGGGATGCGATGCCGAGTGCGAACAAACATGGTCGCCGTATCTGGCGTCCGAGTCCGATACGCCGACCGGCTATTGGGACATTATTGAACGTCCGGACGGCAAGCGGCAGTGGTCGTATTTGGGGTATGCGACATACACCTACGCCGAAGACGAGCCCGGCACGATCCGCGGCCACGACATCTACGACCTGAGCGGCAAGGTGCCTAATTTCCAAGGACCGGCGACAAATGCCGGCGTGCAGGCGCTGTATTGGAGAGTCGTGCTTCCGTAAGACTTCGCCCCAGCGAATATTCACCTGCATTGAACCGGCGGCGCGCCCTAAGCGCTGCGCGGTGAAATTACCTCGAGGACAACGGCATGGACCCCATTGAGACCGCCCGCTCCAATTCCATTGGTCTTGCCGTCAGGCGCGCCGCCAAGAAATGGCGCGACCGCCCCGCGTTGGCATTTTTGGATCGGATTTGGACCTTTCAAAGCTTGGATCAGGCAGCGGACCGCGTGGCGGCTTGGCTGCAAAAGGACTTGGGCCTCATGCGCGGCGACCGGCTTGCGGTGTATGGACGTAACTCCGATGCTTATCTGCTGGCCTGGCTGGGTTGCGTGCGCGCAGGCGTAATCCATGTTCCCGTCAACTATGCCCTGAAGGGTCCGGAGCTGACCTACATCGTCAACCAGTCCGGTGCCAAAACTGTTCTGTGTGATCCGGGGCTGGAAGAGAATATCAATGCCGTGCGCGCAGACTTGAAGGCGAGCAGTTACGGTTTTGTATTCGGGAAAGAGCCCTGTGTATTGAGCGCGGCGCTGTCGGCGGCAACACCCGAACCTGTTGATCTGACCCTGAGTGACTCCGATCTCGCGCAAATCATGTACACGTCGGGAACCACCTCGCACCCCAAGGGCGCGATGATGAGCCACGGTGCCATGATGGCCCAGTATCAGTCCTGCATATGCGATCTTGATTATTCTTCTGGTGACCGTAGCCTCGCGGCTTTGCCTCTATATCACACAGCGCAGTTGCATGCGTTCAGCATGCCGCAGCTGATGGTGGGCGCGTATTCGCGGCTCATCGAGGCACCGGCGCCCGATGAAGTTCTTCGCATTATTGAAGAGGAAAAAATCACATCGTTCTTTGCGCCGCCCACGGTGTGGATCAGTTTGTTGCGCCATCCGGATTTCGATAAGCGCGATCTGAGTACGCTCAAGAATATCTACTACGGCGCTTCGATTATGCCCGGTCCGGTGCTGGCTGAGCTAGCCGAACGCTTGCCGCAAGCGGGTTTGTACAATGTGTACGGCCAGACGGAGATTGCTCCGGTTGCCACGGTGCTGCGCCCCGAAGAACACGCCGCGCGGCCCAACTCGGCGGGCCGGCCGGTGCTGAATGTTCAAACTCGTATCGTCGATGAAGAGATGAACGACATGCCGCCGGGAGCGCGCGGGGAAATCGTGCACCGCTCGGCGCAATTGCTGTCCGGGTATTGGGACAAGTCCGAGGCCACCGCAGAAGCCTTTGCGGGTGGCTGGTTTCATTCCGGCGATGTGGGGCACATGGACGAAGAGGGGTATATCTACATCGTCGATCGTATGAAGGATGTCATCAACACCGGCGGCGTATTGGTGGCGAGCCGTGAGGTCGAAGAAGCCTTGTTTACCCATGCGGCGGTCTCCGAGGTTGCCGTGATCGGCTTGCCCGACGACAAATGGATCGAGGCGGTCAAGGCGGTGGTGGTGCTGCGCGACGGCGAAAGCGCCACCGAGGCGGATTTGATCGCCCATGCCAAAGCAAACCTCGCGCCATTCAAGGTGCCGAAATCGGTTTCGTTTATTAAGGCATTGCCAAAAAACGCGAGCGGTAAAATCCTCAAGCGCGAATTGCGCCAGGACGCGGGTTAAACGCGCGCTGAATTGAGCGCATATTAATTCCCGCCGCCCAAAGCGCCGGCCACCACGTCTAGAATGAGGCCGGTGGCGTTATCCAGCAGAACCACATCCTCGTTGACGATGGCGCGTTCGGTTCCTTTTGCGGGCGGTTATGTGGTGCTGGCGGCGGTATGGCGAGACGACAACAGTTTTGCGATCCGAAGTCTTACGCGGCTGGAGCCCGTTGAGCGGATACTCATCGCGGATTGGGACCGCACAAATATTATCGGCGTGCGCGATCCCGAGCACGCTCAGACGCTGCTCACCATCGGACGCTTGTACACCGGAGAGGAAAACCGGATCGGTGAGCTGCGCGTTGCCAAGGCGATCCGCGACGACCACATCACAAAGCTGGAAGACGCGCTGATGGCGCATCAAACCAAGGGCGCTGTCAAAGAACAGGTGTCTTGAGCTTTTCCTTGAGTGCCGCGAGCAGCGCATCACCGATCATATCGCCGATTCCAGGGTTATTCCCGATAGCAGGATGGTCGTGAACGTCGGCAATGGCTTCACGCATTTCCCGACGCAGACCATGATCCTGCAACAGGCGCGTCACCACCTTGGTGTAATCGTCCGCCGATTTTGTCACCAGAACGTCCAATCCGATTTCGCGCAGCAGCGCCGCGCTTTGCCGGCACCGGGCCGTAAAGCCTTCGCGCACCACGGGCGGGAGGCCAACCGATAGGGGATCAACAAGTGACACCGCGCCCGAATAGGGAAAGCTGTCCAGGTACAAATCCGCAAGTTTGAGCACGCCGAGAATGGGGGCGCGGCTGGGCTGCGCCTCAAGCACGTGAATGCGGTCAATGCCGACCCCACGTGCGGTAAAACGCTCCTGAACAAATCTCAGGAACGCTTCTTTGTGCGGATAATGGGTCGTCCAATTCTGATTGAAGGGATAGAGCATGATATGTGCGGCCGGCACGTTCTCCAGAATCCGTGCCCAGGCATTCAATAGGTCTGGACCGATCTTGAAGTAATTCGCTCCCGAGACGAGCAGAAGCGCCGCGTCCGGAACGCCGATCTGCTCCCGCGTTACGGCCTCGGGTGTTTCTCGGCCGCCAGGGAATGCATAGTGGTTTGACGAACCAGGAAATGTCAGCAGGACCTCGGTATACTCTTCCTGTGCATCTTCCCGTTCGTTCAACTCGCCGTTCATATAGACGTCCATCTCGGCAAAGCCGGTGGTCAGGCTGCTCGAATGCATGGCAACCTGAAGTCGTGCGAGGCGCTGCGCGGATAGAAGCGTCCATGGAAACAGGCATGTATTCGTGACGTTCGCGCCCACGAACAGAACATCGAGGTCCTGTTCGCCGACAATTTCAGCAGCCTTTGCGATATCCGCAGTCGGCAACGTAATGAAGTCGTCGGCCACGTCTTCAAAGTTTGCACTGATGGATGTGGCGGCTTCGTCCGGCACAAATGCCGTCACCTGGAAGACGTTGCGGTCGATACCGAGCAAGTGCCCGCGTACCGCTGCCGTTTCACTAATGGTCCCCGGGCAAAGCACGCCGAGACGCACAATCGTATCATCAGGCGAGCGTTCGGTGGGCTCGATATCGCGATTGAGATCCTCAAGCTCCAGATACATACGAATAAGATCGGCGCGGTGTTTGGCGAGGGAGCGCAGCGGTACATCTTCGGAATAGACCGCCGAGACCACGTATCCTTCCATAAATCCGTTGAGAACCTCCTTGCGGAAATCGGGTTCGTCGATGACGCGGACCGCCTTGTGGATTTCCTGTACGGTCGACTCGATATGCGCCAGGGCACGCCGCCGCGCGCCATCGCGCCAGAAAAACTGAGGCACGGCCAATAGTGTTTTGACAACGGTTGCCAGCAGCGGCGTTGGAACATCGACGATATCGAACGAGCGCTCGATGCTGTGGGGAAAGCTGAATAAATTGAGCGCAAGGTACGCGCATACCTTTCGTTCGATGTCATGCTCGACACTTAGAATCCGGTGGCACCGTTCGGCGACGGCCTGGTCGGCCTTGGTCATCATCAAGTGCCGGACGCCGGAATGAATCATTGTAAGCAGGGCATCTCCGGACGGACTGTGCGTCAAGCTGGCAAGACGGTCTACGCGGCCTTCCAGGCAAATCTCCGCCAGATTCAGGCGCAGTTCGTGGAGTTTACGTTCAGATTCAGAATCCATCGAATGCACCGATCAACAACAGCCGGTCAGACGCTAATGCCGAGTTTCGGCAGAAGCCATATCGTCAGCGAGTATAACGCAATTGTTAAGACGCTCGAGCCGGCCAAAGCGATCCAGAAATCCACGCCGTGCCGTAACAGGGCCGGAAAGACCAGGAACATCGGCAGGGAGGGTAAGACAAACCAGAACGTCGCCTCGGCGTGGTTTGCGATTCTGACGGTATCGTGCGTATCCCGCCACAGCCAGATGATCGCCAATATAGAAACCAAAGGCAGGGATGCGATCAGGCCGCCGAGACCGGGACTGCGACGTGCGACCTCGGACACGATCATAATGATGAGTCCGGAGAGCGCCACTTTGACGATGAGATAGACCATGGCCGGAGGCTACTCCATTGGGCGATACGTTCAAGGTGAGGGTTTATTCAAATAGGGCTCGAGGAGAGCCAATGTGTCCGGGCTGGAAGCGCTGTGACTGGCGAACCACGCCTTTGCCGCGGCCTTCATCGCCGCCCGGCTCGCTTGCTCGCTCAAGAGGCGGCTCACCTGGTCGGCGAGCTCGTCGGCGTTGTTCACCTGGAGGGCCGCGCCCACCGAAACGAGTTCAGAGGCCGTATCGCGGAAGTTGCCCATATACGGGCCGAATAACAGTGCGCACCCGAGTTGCGCCGGTTCGATAGGATTTTGCCCGCCGCCGACCGCCAGCGACTTGCCGACAAAAACAACGTCCACGAGGCGATAGAACAAACCGAGTTCCCCCATGGTATCGGCAATATAAATATCGGTTTGATCGGAAGGCATTTCGCCATCGCTTCGCATCGCCGATTTTAATCCAGCCGCTTCGAAGGTCTTTCGCATCAGTTTGGCGCGATCGGGGTGACGCGGCACGACAACGGTAAGCAATTTGCCATGAGCGTGTTTCAGAGATCGGTGTGCAGTCGCGACAATCGAGTCCTCGCCCGGATGGATGCTGGCGGCGAGCCAAGCTGGCCTTTGAACAATTATCTGACGAAGAGTGTTGAGCGCATCGTCGTCAATATCAGTGGCGGCTGACGCAAATTTGAGGTTGCCGATCATATGCACTTTTTGAGCGCCGAGCGATTTGAACCGCACCGCATCTTCGTCCGACTGGGCAAGCACAATTGAAAAACAATTCACGACGCTTCGCGCAAATCCAGGCCAGCGCTTCCAGCCGTTAAATGCCTTATCCGATAATCTCGCGTTCACCAGGGCTATCGGAATGCCGCGTTTGGATATGGCTGAGAGCGAATTGGGCCACAGTTCGGATTCTGTCCAAACAACGAGACCAGGCCGCCAGTGATTCAAAAACCGGTTCACCCACGATCTGCGGTCGAGCGGCGCGAATTGGTGGTAAGCGCCGTCCGGCAACCGCTCTTGGAGAAGCTTCGCCGACGTGACTGTCCCTGTCGTAACCACACATTTCCATCCCCGCGCAATAAGCGCGGCGACGATAGGCAGAATGGAAAGGGATTCGCCAACGCTTGCGCCGTGCAGCCAGGCCACCTTGCCTTCCGGTCGTGGTAAATTTGGTTTGCCGTAACGTTCAGAAAGACGGTGTTGATCTTCCTTGCCCGCGCGCGAACGTCGATTCAGCCAGAACGGAATGAACGGTCCGGCAAGATCGGTGAGCAATGCATAAACGCCGCGAAGCATAGCGTTACGCGGTCAAATGGATCGGGTGTGGAAAATAATCTAGCGGCAGGCCGTGCTTGGCCGGCGCGTCAAGATCAGTTCTTTTTGACTTCCGACAGCAACAGGTCGACAGCCGCCAGCGCCTTCGGGGCTTCGTCTTCGCCGTCGATTTGCGATGTAATCCAGGCTTTAACCTTATCGGCATCGACCGGGTGGTCCTTCAGAAGGGTGCACAGGATGGCTTGTGTCGCAAACAGGTTTGCCGCCAGATCATTGATGGCGCCCAGAACCATATCCATATGCGCGGCCTGGGTCTTGCTAATCTTGTCCACGTCATCGGCCACCTTGTCGAGGAGGCCTTGCACCTGGCTTAGCATGAAATCAGACATAAATACTTCCTTCGAGGAAATCCGCAGGGGATTGCTAGTCGGTTCAATTCCCAAGGAAAGGCTGGGCGAGCTCGCCAGGATGATGCGCGAAAAGAGAGAACGCGGTGCAGATCCGGTCATTTCCCGTCTGCTGGATGAGATCGAACTGCGGGCAGAGGTGGAGCTGGCAAAACTCAGCCGAAGGTTGGCATAGAGTTTTGAAGCCTACTTTTTGCAGACCGATCTGTATGGCCGCGTAAATTCATCAAAAAATATTAATAGCGTCAATGGGTTATACTCACTTGCGTCGCGCCAACGCAGCCCATATATTCCCGCGCCATTCGACTTTAGGTAAGTGAGTTCAAATACATGACGATCACGTTACCGCCGGATTATCGCCCGACGGAAAAAGAACCGTTCATGGGTCCGAAACACCAAGAGTATTTTCGGCGCAAACTCTTGAACTGGCGCGGCGAACTTCTCAAAGAATCCGAAGAGACTCTCGAAAGTCTGCAAGAAGGTGGATTGCAAGAGCCCGACCTCGCCGACCGCGCGTCGGCGGAGATGGAGCGCTCGCTTGAACTGCGCACTCGCGACCGTGCCCGCAAGTTGATCAGCAAAATCGATTCAGCAATTCGGCGTATCGAAGAGGGTACGTACGGGTTTTGCGAAGAAACCGGTGAGCCCATCAGTCTCAAACGCCTAGAGGCGCGGCCAATCGCGACGCTGAGCATCGAAGCGCAGGAGCGGCATGAGCGTATGGAGCGCACGCATCGTTCCGACTGAGGAAATACTTAAGGTCGGCATACAAAAACGCCCCCGCTGAGCGGGGGCGTTTTGCGTTGTACGGTATGAACTCAGGCGCGGCGACTTAGGCGCTTTGCTTGTCGAGCAGGCCTTCGGAAATTTGCAGGTTGGTATTGGTCAAAGCTTCAATAGTTTTGACGTTGGCACCGTTCTGCATCTCGAAGGTCTTCTGAGCGACGAAGCTGGAAAGGCGGATCAAGTTGTCCTTGATCGAAATTGGGAGCGGGTTGTCCGCTGTGGACACTACGGTCCGGATCGCAACCCAAAGCTTCAGGTTGCGGTCGAGAGCGGCAGCGAGCCGATTTTCGTCTTTTGCCTCAAAAGCGCGGGAAATTTCCAACGCCGTTTGGGTCAGCGCGAGCGCATCTTCCTCGAGAATGGAAAGCGTCGTAGGCGCTGTGGTGCTCATCATATTCATCCGTCAAATCCCCTATCATCGACAACTTCCAAGTTTATCTCCGCGAACTCAGGCTGGAAGACTTGCAGGGCGCGGCGGGGATGTATCGCTTGCGCGAGGAACTCTTGACCCGTGTGAACGCGGCGGTTCGCCCGGCGCAGGTCAGGGATGTCCTGTTCAAGGAAATGGTCGTACAGTAAAAGTACAATAATATTAATAGGTTAATGGTTCATCGTTCATGACACCGCCGAGCGAAACAGATACTGAAGACGAGTTGGCGAAAGAGCTGGAAGCCGCTGAGTCTGATGCGCCCGAGGAGACCGCTGCGGCTGGCGATACCGATGCGGATGCTATGGCGGCCGAATGGGAGGCCATGCTTGGCGGCGCCGGCGACGACGATGATGACGGCTTCGGAGGGATGGGCGGCGGAGAGTCGACCCGCGTTCTGAACCAGGACGAGATCGACAGCTTGCTCGGCTTTGACGAAGCCGGAGATGAAGGATCCGACCGCGCGGGCATTCAGGCGATCCTGAATTCGGCGCTTGTCTCCTACGAACGTCTTCCCATGCTCGAAGTGGTCTTCGACCGCCTCGTGCGCATGATGACCACCTCTTTGCGTAATTTCACGTCCGACAACGTCGAAGTGTCTCTGGACGACATTCTCTCCCAGCGTTTTGGTGACTATCTCAATTCGATTCCTCTGCCGGTCATGCTCACGGTTTTCAAGGCCGAGGAATGGGACAACTTTGGCTTGATGACGGTCGACTCGTCGATGATCTATTCGATCGTGGACGTGCTCTTGGGCGGCCGGCGCGGCACGGCGGCGATGCGTGTCGAAGGTCGCCCTTATACGACCATCGAGCGCACACTGGTCGAACGTATGATTCACGTGGTGCTGGCTGACTTGTCGGCGGCGTTCGATCCGCTGTCGCCGGTGACATTCCGGTTCGACCGCCTGGAAACCAATCCACGTTTTGCGACAATTTCCCAGCCGTCCAACGCTTATATCGTCGCGCGCTTGCGTATCGACATGGAGGACCGCGGTGGACGTTTGGAAATTCTGATTCCGTTTGCGACCCTCGAGCCTGTCCGTGAACTGCTGCTGCAGATGTTCATGGGTGAAAAGTTCGGCCGCGACTCCATCTGGGAGACGCACTTGGCCGAGGAAATGTGGTTTACGGAAGTTGGCCTGGAGGCGGTACTCGACACCCAAACCATGCCGTTGAGCCGTGTTCTCAATATGAAGGTCGGCTCAAAGTTCTTGCTGAACGCGACTTCAGACTCGCCGATTCAGTTGAATTGCGGAGACCAGCCGATGTTCATCGGCAAGATGGGCCGGAAGGGCAACAATATCGCCATCCGGGTCGACCACCGGAGACGGCAGGAAGTATAAAGAAATCATA
>Ga0181594_10000892_pt1 | contig 28102 bp, 27 predicted proteins | sample 071ome_18_FD_145603 | JGI IMG/M metagenome (GOLD analysis project Ga0181594, IMG submission 145603) | Coastal salt marsh microbial communities from the Groves Creek Marsh, Skidaway Island, Georgia - 071413BT metaG (spades assembly) | ecosystem: Environmental > Aquatic > Marine > Intertidal zone... | reverse complement strand
CGTGGTGGTGCTCGACGACGTCGTTCTCACCGGGACGACCGTGCGTCACGTCGGTGAACTCCTCGCTGGAGCCGGCGCAGCATCGGTCGTCGGAGTTGTGCTTGCCCGGACCCGTCGCCGCTGATCGTTCTAGGCGGACCGGCGGTCGATCAGGCGTTGGATGTACTGGACGTAGACGTCGAAGTCCTGGGCGCCCTGCACTGGAAGTATCTCGTCGAGCAGGATTGTCGGAACACCGGTGACCCCGTGATCGATCGAGGCGTTGTGATCATCGATCACGTCCTGGGCCAGCCGTTGCTGATGCTCGACCACGAACGAGATGAACGATCCGGGGTCAGCTCCGCACTCTGCTGCGATCTCGGCCAGCACGTTGGGATCAGAGATGGTGCGGTTGTCGGCAAAGTACGCGTCCATCAGGCGCCGGTGGTACGCAGGCTCGAGTTCGGGAGCGAACTCGGCCATTGCCTTGGCCGCGATCTGGGCAGGAACACTGCCTGACGGCTGCGGATTGTCGGTCGCCCACTGTCGAAACGTCAGACTCGGTTCCGCCTCCTGGGGCCGTTGCCAGGTCTTGGTGTACTCGACGAACTTGTCGTGCTTGGCCGGGTCGCCCCCCTCGTTGCCAGGGCGCAGCAGGTAGGCCTTCCATTCGACGTCGATCTGATCACCGAAATGGGCTTCGAGCTGCTCGACACGAACCGCGCCGACGTAACACCACGGTCAAAGAAAGTCGGACCAGACGGTGAGCTTGACAGGATCGGTCGACGCAACGGCCATGGGGACGATCGTAGGCTCTGGGGCCCGATGGTGCCCGACGGTCTTGGTTCGTTCGATCAGAACCGGCTGCGGCCGAACGGCGAGAGGTCGAGATGATCCAGACCCGCGGCGCGGCGGGCCAGGGCTTCGCCGACCGCAGCACTGTGCTTGAAGCCATGCCCACTGCACGCCGACACGACGGTGACGTCGTCGTGTACGGGGTGTACGTCGATGAGAAAGTGATCATCGGGTGTGTTCGTGTAGAGGCAAACCGACGCCTTCACACAGTTGGGTGTCAGCCCTACGAGGCGAGGCTCCACCATCCGCTCGAAGAAGGCAGCGATCTCGTTTCGTGACACCGTCCGGTCGACGGCATCTGGCGTGGTGGGTTCGACGAATTGTTCCCCCAGCACCTTCACCGCCGGAATGCCTCCCCACGGCGAACCGAAGGCGCCGAGGTACTCCTCGATCGACGAGCGGGCCCAGATCACGAACGACAGCTGATCGGGACGCCAGCGTTCGAGATCGTCGGCCTCGAACCAGAACACGACCTGTCGGGTGACGCGCAGCCGGTCGTGGTCGTGCACGGTCGGTGCCCACGCACCAGCTGCGACCACGATGTGACGAGCGGCGACCTCACCCTCTGACGTCGACACGACGGGCCGGCCCCCGGAACGGCGCAACCCGGTGACCGTCGAGTCGAAGCGCAACTCTGCGCCCGATGCGATCGCAAGGTCGAGTTGGGCAGCGACGGCTCGCTCGGCCATCACGAGCCCGGCGGTCGGCTCGTGCCCGACGGTTTCGTCGTCACCGATGAGCAGGTGGGGGAACCGAGTTCGCGTCTCGGCCGGCGTCAGCTGCTCGAAGTCGATCCCGGCTCCGGAGGCCACGGCCGCGGTGTCGGCGACAAAGGTGCCCCAGCGTTCGTCGTCGGACGCACCGGCCGGTGCGACGATGAGCCCGCCGTGGTCGTGGAGCAGCACCGTGTCGGTCGCTGCACCGATCTCGCGCCAGAGCTCATGGGAGCGCTGCACGAACGGCACATAGTGGGCGCCCTCGCCGACCGCGAGCCTGGTTACGCGTGTCTCGGCGTGCGACGAACCGAACTCGTGGGGTGGCCGATAGCGGTCGAACCCCACGACGTCGAGTCCGAGTCTCGCAGCCTGGCAGGCGACTGCTGCGCCGAATGCGCCGAGTCCGACCACGGCAAGATCGGCGGTGCGCACGGCTGGCATCGCCACGACGGTACTCGGCTGTGGGAGGCTCACGGCATGTCGACCTGTGCCTTCATCGGGCTGGGCGTGATGGGGTACCCGATGGCCGGGCATCTCGTCGCCGCCGGCCACACCGTCACCGTGTTCAACCGCACCGCTGCTCGCGCCGAGGACTGGGTAGCAGCCCACGGTGGTCGAGCGGCCGCCACACCGGCTGATGCCGCAGTGGGTGCCGATTTCGTGTTCCTGTGCGTCGGCGACGATCCCGACGTGCGGGCGGTGACCACCGGCGAGGGTGGCGTGCTCGAGTCGATGAGCGAGGGCAGCGTCCTCGTCGACCACACGACCGCATCGGCGGTCGTCGCCCGCGAGATCCACGCCGCGGCAGCTGCCCGACGCGTCGGGTTCGTCGATGCTCCGATCTCCGGCGGGCAGGCAGGAGCCGAGAACGGTGTCTTGACCGTGATGTGTGGTGGGGATCAGGCCGACTTCGATCGAGCAGCACCGGTGATCGACGCCTACAGCCGGTCGTGCAACCTGCTCGGTGGTCCCGGGAGCGGGCAGCTGACGAAGATGGTGAACCAGATCTGCATCGCAGGGCTCGTGCAGGGCCTGTCCGAAGGGATCAACTTCGCGATGCGGGCCGGCCTCGATGTCGACGATGTCGTCGACACGATCTCCAAGGGAGCGGCTGGGTCATGGCAGATGGAAAACCGGGCCCACACCATGGCCGAAGGCGTGTTCGACTACGGCTTCGCGCTCGACTGGATGCGCAAGGACCTCCGGATCTGTTTGGCGGAGGCGGCCGCGAACGGCTCGGTTCTGCCAGTGACCGAAATCGTCGACGGGTATTACGCGCAGCTCCAACACCTGGGGCTCGGCCGGTGGGACACCTCGTCGCTCATCCACCTCCTCCGCGACTGATCGCTCAACCCGGGGCTGTTGCGATCCGGTCGCGAACGATCTGCCAGACATCGGGGTCGAGGCTGTAGCCGATGTGGGTCGACCCGACCTCGATGTTTTCTGCGCCAGGGGTGAGGTCGTCCACACACGACCTCCAGTCGACGACCCCGTCGCGCCGGCTGTAGATCGCGGTCAACGGCACCGTCAGCGGGGTCGAGCGTCGCTCGGCGATCAACGCTTCGATCTGGTCGAGTTCGGCCGGTGTGTACGCACGAGCGGCACCGGTGTGGCGGGGCCCGGCGAGCGGCGAACCCATGGTGATGACCGCCGACACCAGATCGGGCCGATCGCGTGAGAGTTCGCGAGCGACGATCCCACCGAGGCTCCAACCCACGAGAACGACCGGTTCTCCGGCCGCGTCGACACGGCGTTCGATGACCGGTAAGAAGCGCTCGACCGAGCTCTCGACATCCTTGCCGTGACGTCCGATGTCCCAACCGTGGGCCTGGTGTCCGAGTGAGCGCAGATAGCTGCGCAGGGGAACCAGTGCTCGATCGGTGGTACCGAAGCCGGGAAGCAAGATGACGTGTCGGGTTCGCAGGGCCCGGCCACGAAGTGACGGAGAACGAAGGGCCAGTCGCGCAGGCTGGATGCCGGCGCGTAGCTCACCGAAACGGGCCAACCGACCCGGCGCGCGCAGGGGCCGGTCGGGGGTGGTCGCCATATGACCAGCTTGGCGTGGTCTCCATCGATGACTTTGGGGTGACGCTGTGTCATATGTCACACTCATGGACCGCACCCGAGGACGTGACCGTGACCAAGATCCCCACCGCCATCGAGGAGGTCGACGCTTCGTGGATGAGCAATGCGCTCGGACGCTCGATCACCGACGTACGCCACGAGCAGATCGGGATCGGTATTGGTGTGTCGAGTGCGGTCTACCGCACGAGCCTCAGCGGGTTCGACGCCCCGACACTCATCACCAAGCTGCCCGCGCTTGCCGAAGAGGCGGTGTTCACCTCGTCGGTTCTGCGTATGTACATCCGTGAGGTCCGGTTCTTCCAGAACCTTGCCCAGGACTCACCCATCCGGGTCCCGCAGGGGTATCACGGCATGGTCGACGAAGAGACGAGTCAGTTCGTCCAACTGATGGAAGACATGGGTTCGCTGCGGATCGTCGATCAGAACGAGGGGATGGGAATCGACGACGCTCGACAAGCCGTCGACGAACTTGCGCTCTGGCATGCCGAATGGTGGGGGAGGGCCGACCCGATCGTCGAGCGGGGCGACTCGGTGTGTCTCAGCGACCCGGTGTACCCGGCGGTCCTGCCGCTGGTGTTCGCCGAAGGGTGGGAAAAGGTCAACAACGAGATGACCGTCGCTCCCGAGATCCTGGCGGTCGGTCCAGCATGGACAGAGAAGCTGGGTGGCCTCCTCGCCTCGCTCTCGGGCCAACCGAACACGATCACCCACGGTGACTTCCGAGCCGACAACATCCTGTTCTCCGACGACGGATCGATCGTGCTGTTGGACTTCCAGCTCACCGGTCGTGGCTCGGCCAGCTACGACCTTGCGTACTTCATCACCCAGTCACTCACGCCCGAGGTGGCCGCCACCCACGAAACAGAACTCTTCAACCGCTGGCGCGACGGCTTGATCGCAGCGGACGTTCCCGAGGCGGCGACAGTGGAACTGTGGGATCGCTATCGGGAAGCGGCGTACTTCTGTCTCGTGTACCCGATCGTGGCATCGCGAGGCATGGACCTCTCCGACGATCGGCAATACCAGCTCATCGACAACATGAACATGCGGTTTGCGCGAGCGGTCGATCAACTCAACCTGGCCGACCTCGCCCGCTGACACCAGGACTGACCGCCGGGGGGGATGGCAGTGTCCTGACGCTGGTCGCTAGCCGAGCGCGATCGCTGCGCCAACACGGACTGCATCGGCGAGTTGTGCACCGAGGTCGGGCGCGGTCGCGGGGCTCAGGCGGTAGGCCGGGCCGTACAGGCTGACGGCAGCAACGATGGTGCGCTCGTGGTGCACAGGCACGGCAAGGCCGTTGACCTCGAGATCGAGGGCCTGCTCGGCCCAGGCCCACCCGCATGCGGCGGCATCGGTGACCAGCGCAGTGATCGCTGCAGGCTCGACGAGGGTGTGCGGTGTGGCGGGCACGAGTTCGGTGGCGAGGTACGACGCGAGTCGTTCACGAGGCCAGGACGCCATGAGCACAAAGCCGGGAGCGACCTGGTGAAACGGCAGACTGGCACCGGTCGAGTCGGGTACCTGGACGGCGGACGGCCCCGGGATCTGTGCGAGATAGTGGGCCCCGGCGGGGGTGTCGACGGTGAGTGCGGCGCTCTCTCCGAAGCGCTCGACCAGATCGAGAAGAAGTGGGCGAAGCTGGTCTTCGAGTGCCGGCGGCACGGCATCTCGCCCCTGGAGGGTGGCGACGGCCGGGCCGATGACGAGCTCGCCGGCGGGGTTGCGGGCGAGCATGCCGAGATCGATCAACTGCGAGGCGAGCCGACTCGCCGTGGATCGGGGGAGACCGGCGCGGCGTCCGAGCTCACGGACCCCGACCGGCACCTCGGCGGCGGCAACGTGCTGGAGCACTCGGAATGCCCGCTCGACCGGGCCTGTGGTTGTTGACGCTGCGTCGGAGTCAACCATACGCTTGATCCTACCAAACAGGACGTCTCACTGAATAGGACACCCTCATGCCCAGCGTCTTCATCACGTGCGCCGTGACCGGAGGTGGCAACACCGTCCACAAGTCGCCACACGTGCCGGTCACGCCCGAGCAAATCGCCGATTCGGCGATCGAGGCTGCCAAGGCCGGCGCCGCCGTCGTGCACTGTCACGTCCGCGATCTCGAGACGGGTGCCCAGAGCCGCGACCGGGATCTCTACAAGGAACTCACCGATCGCATCCGCTCCGCCAGCACCGACGTCATCATCAACCTCACCGGTGGCACCGGTGCCGACCTCACACTCGGAGGGGTCGAGAATCCACTGCCGTTGAGCGAGGACGGAACCGACATGGCCGGCGCGACCGAGCGGATGGCGCACATCGTCGAGTGCATGCCCGAGATCGCCACGATCGACATGGGCACCATGAACTTCGGCGAGGGCGACTACATCATGACGAACAGCACGTCACAACTCGACGAAATCGCCCGCCAGTTCCAGGCCATCGACGTGCAGCCCGAACTCGAATGCTTCGACACAGGCCACCTCTGGTATGCGAAGAGTCAAGAGGAGCGAGGCCTCTACGACGGCAAGACCATGAATGCACAGCTGTGCATGGGCGTGCCCTGGGGCGCCCCGGACGACATGAACACGCTGATGGCGATGGTCAACAACGTGCCCTCGCACTGGAACTATTCGGCGTTCTCGATCGGTCGCCGGCAGCTCGAGTACGTCGCCGCTGCGGCGCTCGTGGGGGCCAACATTCGCGTCGGGCTGGAGGACAACCTCTACCTCTCCAAGGGTGTCCTTGCCACGAATGGAGCACTCGTCGAGCGCGCCACCGTCATCCTCGAGGCCATGAACTTCAACGTGATGGGCCCCGACGAGGTTCGGGACCAGCTGAACCTCACCAAGCACGGCTGATCCGGCACCCTGGTGGAGAGCCACGTCGCCATTGTCGGTGCCGGAGTCATCGGATCGGCCTGGGCAGCCCGCTTCGCCCTGCACGGCATCGATGTCAAGGTGACCGACCCCGCCCCCGACGTCGACCGCATCATCGGTGAAGTGCTCACCAATGCCCGGGCTGCGTGGACACACCTCGGGCTCGTCGTCGCCGACGAAGGAACCATCTCCGTCGTCGGTTCGATCGAAGACGCCGTTGCAGGGGCGGGACATGTGCAGGAGAGCGCACCCGAGAACCCGGCAGTCAAGATCCCCATCCTCGAAGCGATCGCCGCTGCCTGTCCGCCCGACACGGTGATCGCCTCCTCGACATCGGGGATCAAGCCGTCCGACCTGCAACCGACGATCGACAACCCCGGACGCTTGGTGGTCGGTCATCCGTACAACCCGGTCTATCTGCTGCCATTGGTCGAGGTCGTCGGCGGTGCCGCAACCGACGACGCAGCAGTGCAACGGGCGATGGCGACCTACACCGAGATCTCCATGAAGCCGGTGCATGTGCGCGTCGAGATCGATGCGTTCATCGGTGACCGCCTGCTCGAGGCTGTGTGGCGGGAAGCGTTGTGGCTCGTGAACGACGGCGTTGCCACCACCGAAGAAATCGACGACGTCATCCGCTACGGGTTCGGCCTTCGTTGGGCGCAGATGGGCCTCTTCGAGACCTATCGCATCGCCGGCGGTGAGGGCGGAATGGCCCATTTCATCCGCCAATTCGGCCCGTGCCTCCAGTGGCCGTGGACCAAGTTGGTCGATGTTCCCGAACTGACCGAGGAACTCGTGCAGACGATTGCAGAGCAGTCCGACGTCCAATCGGGGCACCACGATCTCCGCGAACTCGAACGCATACGCGACACCAACGTCGCCGCGATCCTCCGGGCCCTGGAGGCCAATGACTGGGGGGCCGGTCGAACACTCAAGGAGCAGCGCGAACGGCTCGGGTGAGCGGCATCGCGCACCGATGCGGACCTCGGGACGACCCGACTAGACGCTCAACACGGTGGTGGATGCGGCGACAGCAGCAACAGCACTCGTTGAGTAGGCCATGGGCAGGACCTCACACCCCGCCCACGCCGCTCGCTGGTCGAGATCGTGACCGCTGCCACGCACGCCGCTGACCCCATGGGGGACCACCCATCCGGAGTTGTCCCAGTCGCCGACATCGAACACGTACCGGGCGCACGAGCTGAGGTAGCACTGCAGCCCGAGCATCGGTGCGATGCCCCCGGCTCGCACGGTCTCACCATCGCCAGCCACGCCGATCACCGGCGGATGCAGATCAGCCGCCGCAGCGATGCCGACTGCGAGTGGATGAGGGCTGAACATCACATGGAGGTCGTCCCAGCGCCAGGTGGCGGGGTCGGGTCCACGCTCGGCCGCCAGCGATGCAGCGACCGTGTCGAGCAGGCCACTCAGCACGGCATCGAGTGCCGTGTCGTCGTCGAGCCCCGGCAGCAGACGCCAGCCTCCCCCCACCAGCAGCGTGGTGCCTGCGTCGAAGTTCATCCGTGACGCATCGAGGCTCCGCGGCCAACCCGGTGCACCGAGCGTCGCATCGTGGATACCGAGCCGATGCTCGACCTCGACCGCCCACGCCTGACGAAACGAGGCGTACACCACAGCCGCCGCGCTGTCCGGGCCGACCTCGTGGTTCCAGCCCGACACGAGCTCTTGCGCAGCTCGACCGAGGTCGGTGGTGGGGGAGAGCCCGGCGATGATGGTGCAGATCGGTGGTGCCGCGAGCGAGCGCACGTCGGCGTGCACGCGGGTCATGTCAGCTGCGGTTGCCGACTCGAGCCCACCCAACAACTCGACGATGCGGTTGTGCCGGGACGGCCCGGCAAAGTCGAGCGAGATGTAGGGCCCGTCGTCGCTGACCCGATTGTTGGCCGTGACGAGGAAGCCCCGGTCGGGATTGCGCCAGTGGTGGAGATCGTCGTGGGGGACGGCGGTGAGGCCGTCCCAGCCGTGCGCGGCGTCACCGGGAACCGGGATCCAACGGTTTGCCGGTGGTCGCTCGATGATGCGACCGCGGATCTTGAACGAGATGTTGCCGCTGGTGTCGGCCGTGAGCAGGTTGTTGGCAGGAATGACCCAGTGCCGCACCGCCTCCTCGAGGCCATCACAGTCGGTGGCGGTGAGCATGGGTCGCAGACATTCGAACGTCGTGTCGTCGGCAAGCCCGGTCCAGTTCGTACACAGCACGCTGCCGTCACCGTCGAGGTCGCCCAGGACGAAGGGGCCCCGCGGGGAACGGCCGGTGCTGACCGTCACCGGGTCGGCGTCGCGGACCGCGATGATCTCGACGGATCGATCGGTGATGTCAGCTGGAGATTCGACGAAGACATCGGTGTCGTCGCACATCGCATGGGTGATGCACCACGCGACATCGGCGTTGTGGCCGAAGTGGGCGAAGCCCGGCACGCCGGGAAACGACAGGCCGATCACGTCGAACGAGTCGCACGCCATGTGGAACTGGAGGTACACGTTCGGGAATTCGATGCCTCGGTGCGGGTCGCCGGCCAACAGCGGAAGCCCCGACGCGGTTCGGCTCCCGTGCACCGCCCAACTGTTGGATGCCCCGTCGGTGTCGGGAATCCCGGCGATGTCGTCGATCCCTGCCGCAAGCGCGGTTGCGGCGCCCTCAAGCAGATCGATCGCTGGACCGGTTGCCGGGAGCATCGGTGTGCTCGAGCCCGGGTCACCCTTCATCGCAGCGACGACCTCCGGTCCCGCAGCACGGAGCACGGCGCCGCGCCACAGCTTGCGCATGAACGTCCCCATGAACACGTGGCGAACCTTGTACACCGCGCTGCAATGCCAGGCCTCCCAGCGGGCGGGGGCAAACGGGTGATGGTCGAATTCGGTCGGCAGCGAGTCGGCGTGCTCGTCGAGCCACCGATTCACGCCCTGCGCGTACGCCTCGGTCATGGCTTTGGTCTCCGGGGAGAGCCCTTCCCAGTCGCGGCGGGCAGCTGCCTCGATCCCGATGCGGCGAAAGAACGTGTCTTCGCGAACACCAGCAGTCCCGACGACCTCCGACCAGCGCCCAGCAGCCTTGAGACGGTCGTATTCCATCTGCCAGAAGCGGTCGGCGGCTGCGCAGTATCCCTGGGCGACAAACGCAGTCGTTTCGTCTGGGGCACTGATGTGGGCGATCCCAAGGTGGTCGCGGGTGATCGTGATGTCGGGCACGGGTGTTCCAATCGGTCAGACGTCTTCGAGGGCCTTGACGTCTTTGAGCCAGAGCCCACCGCCGGGGTGGGGGCGGGGGTCGTAGCTGTGGTGGCCGAGGAGTTGTCGCACCCGCGGTGAGCGGTCGGCGAGCTGCTCGGAGGTGTAGTCGAGGGGACTGCTCTCTTCAGGGGTGAGCCAGCCGGCGACGAAACTCAGGTGCATCGCTCGTCGCCAGCGATCGGTGCGGTTCGCCCCACCACCGTGGAACACATACCCCGAATAGATCAGCGCGTCGCCGGGTCCGAGCTCGGCAGGGACGGAATCGGCCTCACCGAAGCGTTGGATCTCGGCGTTCTTGTGGCTCCCGGGAACAACCCGGGTGGCGCCGAGTTCCTCGGTGACGTCTTCGAGACCGATCATGGCGCTCAGGGTGATCTCGGGAGAGTCGGGCCAGGTACGGCTCACGAACTCCCACCAGTTGTTTGCGTCTCGGTGCAGGACCTGGGCCGGCTCACCGGGTCCGATGTACATCACCTGGCCGGTGTTGACCCAGTAGGACCCGCACGTCGGCAGGAGCACGGCATCGGCGAGCGCAGCGAACACCGGGTTGTCGAGCATGTCGAAATAGGCGGGACTGAGACAGCCGAGGGTCGAAAAGCGGATCGTGTTCGCTCCGACGAACGCAGCGCCGTCGGCACCAAGGCCCTGGGTCGCCGAGCCCGGTGCGACGTCGGCAGCTCGGTCATCGGCCGCAGCGCGCATCGCCTCGATCGTCTCGGTGTCGAACATCGCCTCGACGATCAGCCCACCGTCGGTTTCGAGCGCGAGGAGCATGTCGGCGACATCGGCGGTGCGAGGGAATCGTTGAAGTGGTGCAACACCCATGCCCGGTACTCTTGCACGCCTGGTCGGGGGTGCGCGCTAACGGCCGAGGGCGTGCTCGGCTTCACGCACGAGCGCCGACATGATGTCGGCGGTGGAGCGGAGTTCGGTGGCGTACCCGATGCCCTGACCCGCACCGGAATGCAAGAGCGGTTCGATGCCGTGTTCGTCGATGGCGCCGAGGAGATCGCCGACCAAGACGTCCTGATACGGCATCGACAGAGGGGCGGGTGCATCGGCAGCGTCCCACTCGTCGCTCCAGGCGCTGCGGATCTGGCGGAAGGTCTTGCCGCTCTCACTGCGGGTCACCACCGTGTCTGCGGAGGTCGCAGCAAGGAGCTTGTCGACCAGGGCCGGTTGCATGTGGGCGGCGTGTTCGGTCGATGTGAGCCAGATGGTGCCTGTCCACACACCCTGCGCTCCGAGTGCGAGCGAGGCGGCGAGGTGGCGACCGGTGGCGACCCCACCGGCGGCGAGCACGGGAACATCCCCGGCGAGGTCGACGATCTGAGGCACAAGGGTGAACGTGCCGATGGGTCCGGTGTGTGCGCCGGCGTCGTAGCCCTGGGCGACGATGAGATCGACACCGGCGTCGAGGGCTCGGCGCACGTGGCGGGGACTCCCGATGAGTGCGGCGGTGAGCTTGCCCAACTCGTGGGCCTGGTCGACCGCTGCCCTCGGTGCGCCGATGCCGCAGGCGAAGAGGTCGACGTCGCTCTCGAACACTGCCTCGAGCTGTGCCTCTTCGATCTCACTCGACCGGATGAAGCGAGTACGCATGCCCGGCCCGCTCGGGTCGGGGACGTCGTATTTGTCCTTGATCGACTGCACGAAGCGGCGGTGTTCGTCGGGGATGTGGGCCTCGATTGCTTCCCGACTGTTGTGCTCGGGCATGCCCGGGGGGAGCACGAGGTCGACCCCGAACGGTCGATCACCGACGAGTCGGCGGATCTCGGCGAGTTCGTCGCGAATTTCGTGAGGAAAGCGGCGGGTGGCGCCATAGACGCCCATGCCACCGGCGTTGCAGATCGCAGCGACTGTGGGGATGTCGTGGGCGAAGCCGAAGATCGGTTGTTCGATGCCGAACTGTTCGCAGACCGGTGTGTGGAGCGATGTCACGTCGTAGATGGTGCCACGATTCGGCTGCGGAGGCCGTCGAGGAACAGGTCGATGAGGGCATCGAAGCTTGCCTCGTGATCGCCCCGGCCCAGTGCATCAGCGGCTTGGAGCGTGACGAAGCCGTGAAGCGATGCACGCAGCGAGCGGCCGATGCGGTGTGTCTCTCGGGGATCGAGGCCGTAGTGGGCGAGGATCGCATCCATCGTCTCGACCGCACCGATCCCGGCCCGCCGCCGTTCCGGACGGTCGACCGCGCGAAGCGTGAGTTCGTAGCGAGCGGGGTGGTCGGTCGCCCATCGGCGATACGACACGGCGAACGCTCGAATGGCCTCGTCACCCGCCACGCCGATAGCAGCGTCGCGGAGGGCGGTGCTGAATGCGGCGGTGGCGGCGATGGCAAGATCGTCGAGCAGGCCCTGCAGGCCGGCGACGTGGCTGTACAGCGAGGGCGACCGGACGTCGAGCAGGTCGGCCACGGCTCGCAGCGTCACGCCATCGGCACCGTCGCGGTCGAGGATCGAGAAGCCAGCGGCGAGCACAGCCTCGTGGTCGAGTCCTCGTTTGCGGGCCATGACGAGATCGTAGGTCTTGAACCTCCCTAGATCAATGTCTACGATGCTTAGACAGCAACGATGGAGCAGTCTCGATGAGCGAGCGTTACACGATCATCTCGGCCGACTCCCACGCCGGTGGGAACATGGCCGCCTACGAGGAATACCTCCCGGCTCAGTGGCGTGAGGCCTACGACGAGTGGAGGGGCGGCTACAAGAACCCCTACCGAGATCTCCAAGACGATGGGCGAACTCGCAACTGGGACAACGAACGCCGACTCGACGAGCAGTACGCCGATGGGGTGGTGGCCGAGATCACCTTTCCCAACACCGTGCCGCCCTTCTATCCGACCGGTGCGCTGCTCGCTCGCTCCCCGAAGGATGCCGAGGACTTTCGCCGTCGCAAGGCAGGTCTCGACTGCCACAACCGGTGGCTGGCCGACTGGTGCGCGGCGTACCCGGATCAACGCCGTGGTCTGCCGCAGATCTTCCTCGAGGATCTCGACGATGCGATCACAACGCTCACCTGGGCGGCCGAGGAGGGCTTCACGAGCTTCCTCCTTCCCCATGTCGCTCCTGATGTGGACCTGCCGGGCCTCTGGTCACCCCACTGGGACCGTCTGTGGGCCGCCGTGCAAGACCTCGGTCTCGTCGTCACCCAACACGGTGGCAACGGAACCCCTGACTACGGCAAGGATCCAGCCTCGGGCGTGATCTTTCTCATGGAAGTGCCGTTCTTCGCCCACCGCAATCTTGCCCACCTCACCATGAGTGGCGTGTTCGAACGGTTCCCCGACCTGAGATACGTCATGACCGAGCAGGGTGTGGCGTGGGCGATCGAGGAGCTGCGCCGCATGGATGGCTACCACGCGCAGATGAAGCATGGCCGCGTCGGTGAACTCGGCTTCTCGGCCGACATCGTCCTTCCGCTCAAGCCGAGCGAATACTTCGATCGCAATGTCTGGATCGGTGCGTCGTTTCCGTCGCCGGGTGAAGCCGCGGCGATGCGGGTGCTCGGCACCCACAAGATCATGTGGGGTTCGGACTACCCGCACCACGAGGGCACCTACCCGTTCAGTACCGAGTCACTCCGCCGGGCCTTTCACGACTGGGAGGAGACGGAGCTACGGCAGATCCTGAGCGAGAATGCGGCAGCGGTGTACTCGTTCGATCTCGATGCCTTGGCCCCGATCGCCGCCGAACACGGTCCGACCGTCGACGAGGTGAAGGTGCCGCTCGACGCCATTCCAGCGGGAGCGACCAGCCCCGCCTTCTTCAAGGCCTAGGCACCCCGGACGGGCACGAGCTCGCCGCTCCCACGGGGGACGAGCTCGACAGGAACCACGAAGCGGGTCGGCTCGCTTGCGTCGCCATCGATGCGACGAAGAAGAACCTCGGCGGCAGCCCGCCCGAGCGCTTCGGCGTTCTGAGGGGCGGTGGTGATCGCCGGCTCGACGAGGTCGGCGATCTCGAGGTGGTCGAAGGCAACGAGGGCGATCTCGTGTTGGCGGCCGAGCCGGTGGAGTGCCCGCACCGCACCGACGGCAGCCAGGTTCTGGGCTGCGAACAATGCGGTCGGCGCATCGGCCCCGGCCAGCAGTTCGGTGACCGCTGCGTCGGCGAGATCCGGCGTCGTGAGGCCGAAACGCACGACAGGGTCGGCGCCGGACTCCTCGACTGCGTCGGTGAACCCGGCGTGGCGCTGTCGAATCGACTCGCTCTGCTCCCGCGACCCGAGGAACCCGACCCGCCGGTGCCCGTGGGCAAGGAGATGGCGAGTTGCAGCGCGGGCGCCGCCGTGATGGTCGCTTGCGACAACATCGGCATCGATCCCGGGCTCGCGATCGATGAACACGATGGGGGTGTTGCGGTCCAGTTCTCGGCGCAGGGCCGGGCCGGGGGAGTCGCCGACAGGGATCACCGCAAGACCGTCGACCCGGCGTTCGGTGAACAGGTCGACGAGGCGGTCGTGTTCGCCGACATCCCCATGTGACGACGCGCTTACGACCAAGGTGTCGGCTGCGGTGCGGAGGTGTCGCTCGAATGCGGAGTGGACGGCGGCGGCGAAGGGGTTGGTCGCATCGGCATGGACGATGGCAACGGTGTGGAGCCGGGCATCGGATCGGCGAAGGAGTTGGGCCGAATGGTTCCGGCGGTAGCCGAGCTCGGCGACAGCACTGCGGACCCGCTCAGCCACCCCGGAGGAGACTCCGGGCTCGTCGTTGACCACCCGCGAGACGGTCTTGAAGCTCACTCCCGCCTGGGCTGCGACGTCTTTGAGCGTCGGCCGATTCGACATGCAGGGCACTGTAGCAAGGTAGACAACGTTGTCATCCGCAGATACGATGTCTGACAACGTTGTCACACATTCGTCGATTGTCACACACTCGTTTCGCACACCGCTCGGAAAGTCCCCCAATGCCTGCACGTATTGCCGTCAACGGTTTCGGTCGCATCGGCCGCAACTTCGTTCGTTCCCTCGTCGAGCGCCAGCGCGCCGGCACCGTCGACGCCTCACTCGAACTCGTCGCCGTCAACGACCTCGGCGACATCGAAACACTCGCCCACCTGCTTCGCCACGACTCGGTCCACGGCACTGCGGGCTGGAACGTCGACGTACACGACGGCGTGCTCGACATCGACGGCCGCAAGGTGTCGGTGTTCGCCGAGCGCAACCCCTCCGAACTTCCGTGGGCAGACCTCGGTGTCGACCTGGTCATCGAGTCGACCGGCGTGTTCACCGCCCGTGACGATGCTGCGCTGCATCTGGAAGCGGGAGCCCGTCGCACGATCGTGTCGGCCCCATCGGCGGGGGCCGACGCCACGTTCGTGATCGGCGTGAACGACGATGCATTCGACCCGACGTCTCACCATGTGGTGTCGAACGCATCATGCACCACCAACTGCCTTGCCCCGATGGTGAAGGTCCTCGACGATGCCTTCGGGCTCGAGCAGGGAATGATCACCACGGTCCACGCCTACACCGGCGATCAGGCGCTCGTCGACAGCCCCCACCGGGACCTGCGGCGCGCTCGCGCCGCCGCCGTCAACGTCGTACCGACCACCACCGGAGCCGCTCGCGCCATCGGCCTCGTGCTGCCGCACCTCGCAGGCAAGCTCGACGGCCTCGCGATGCGCGTTCCCGTGCCGAGTGGTTCGGTCACCGATCTCGTGGCCAAGGTGCACGGTGAGATCGATGTTGCGGCCGTCAACGATGCATTCCGGGCCGCAGCAGCGTCCGGTCCGCTGGCGTCGGTGCTGGACTACCGAGAGGCACCGATCGTCTCGTCCGACATCGTCGGCTCTCCTGCATCCTGCGTCTTCGATGCCGACCTCACCATGGTGATGGGCGACACCGTCAAGATCGCAGGCTGGTACGACAACGAGTGGGGCTACAGCAACCGGCTCGTCGATCTCGCTGCGCGCATCGCATCCTGAGCGGCTGCCCTCTGATCGGACACCTCCCGACCGGGGCGTAGCAGCCGAGACGGCTCACTGCGGGCCGAAACGAAAAGCCGTCGAAAGGTAGCCGGTCGCCCGACCCCCCAATATCCTCGCGGGAGTTGTCCGAATTGGGGGATTCGGACGACGGCGGTGCTGCCCCACGAGGTGGCGCCGTCGTCGCGTCTCCCGGCAGACTCTCGGATCGTGAGTGACACGCCGAAGGCATACGACGGATTCGGCGGCGACGTCGGTCGGATCTTCTCGACCTCCGAGCCGTCCTGGCCCGCAGTGCCGACCGCACCCGAGGGTGCCCCGAACGTGATCGTGATGCTCGCCGACGATCTCGGCTTTGCCGACCTTGCGTGCTACGGCTCCGAGATCGACACACCCAACCTCGACGCGATCGCAGCCGGTGGAGTCCGGTACACCAACTTCCACGTGAACCCGATGTGCTCACCGACGAGGGCGTCGATGCTGACCGGCCTCAACCATCACATGGCCGGGATGGGGCACGTCGCTCACAGCGATCCTGGGTTCCCGGGGTATGCGCATGAGTTGCGTGACGACGCCATCACGATGGCCGAGGTGTTCCGTGACAACGGGTGGGCGTCGCTCATGGTCGGGAAGTGGCACCTCTGCAAAGACGCCCACCTGTCCGACGCCGGCCCCCGCCACAGTTGGCCGCTGCAAAAGGGCTTCGAACGGTACTACGGGATCCTCGACGGCTTCACCAACTTCCACCAGCCCCATCGGCTCTACGAGGACAACCATCACCTCCCGATCGATCAGTACCCCGACGACTACTACTTCACCGACGATCTCACCGATCAGGCGTTGCACATGATCGACGAGGTTCGAGCGTCGCACCCGACCAAACCGTTCTTTCTCTACTTCTCGCACGGCGCCGTCCATGCACCGCTGCAGGCCAAAGCACACGACATCGAGAAGTACCGCGGCATGTACGACGCCGGGTGGGACGAGATCCGCCGGCGCCGGTTCGAACGCCAGCTCGAACTTGGCGTCGTCGCACCCCACACCCGACTCCCGCCCCGAAACGACGAGGCCGGTCATGCGGTCGGGCCGTGGGACGAGTTGACCGACGACGAAAAGCTCGTGTTCGCCCGCTACATGGAAATCTTTGCAGGGATGGTCGACAACATCGACCAGAACGTCGGTCGCCTGCGGGCTCACCTCGAAGCGTTGGGCGAGTGGGACAACACCATCATCGTCTTCACGTCCGACAACGGCGGTTCCCGCGAGGGACAGGAGCTCGGGACCTCGGCATACTTCCGAACCCTCGTCAGTCAGACCCGTGCGGACAGCCTCGACTCGGTCGACCTCGACCTCCCCAAGCTCGACACCATGGGCGGCCCGACCACGCTGCCCCACTACCCGATGGGATGGGCCATGGTGTCGAGCACCCCGTTCCGGCTCTACAAGATCAACACCCATCAGGGCGGCCACCAAGTGCCGTTGATCGTGCACTGGCCCGACGGGATCACGGCCCCCGGTGAACTACGAAGGCAATACCAGCACGTCACCGACCTGCTGCCGACGCTCGCCGAACTCTGCGGGGTGACCGTGCCGACCATGAAGCGAGGGCAGGCCGTTCCCGCCCCGGCCGGCTCGTCGATGGTGTCGACGCTGCACGAGGCCGATGCCCCCACCACCCATCCGGAGCAGTACTACGAACAGATCGGTCATCGGGGCTTCTATCGCAACGGTTGGTCGGCGGTGACGTGTCGCCAACCCCGGCGTTCGTTCGCCACCGAAACCTGGGAATTGCACAACCTCGACGACGACCCCACCGAGACCGTGGACCTTGCTGCCGAACATCCCGAAAAGCTGGCGGAGTTGCAGGAGGCGTGGGAGCAAGCGGCCTGGGCCAACCAGGTCTTTCCGCTCGACGAAGGCAACTACGTGAAGATGATGCAGCAGCCACCATGGAACGCTGCACTGGGCGAGCCGGCGGTGTTCCGACCGGGGATGCCCACCGTCGAGCGCTGGCGTTCGTTGCAATTGATCTCGAGTCGAAGCTTCCGAATCGACATCGATGTCGACATCGCCGTCGACGACGACGGCGTCTTGGTCGCCCACGGCGATCAGGGTGGCGGCTACTCGCTGGCCATCGACGACGGTCGTCTCGTTCACAGCCACAACGGGTATGGCGAGATGACCCTGGTCGATTGCGGTCCGGTCGAACCCGGCCGCCGCACCATCACCCTCGACGTCGCCGACGTCGGCGACGTCACCTGGGAGCCGCGTGTCTTCGTCGACGCGGTCGAGGTAGGGGCGGCGGGACCCGTGCCTCGCCTGATGGCCATGGCGCCGTTCGAAGGAATCGACATCGGCATCGATCGCCGGTCACCGGTCAACTGGGACCTGTACGAACGCAAGGGTCCGGCCCGCTTCACCGGGACGATCCATCGCGTGACCTACACCCCGGGCGAGCTTGCGCCGGACAACGGCAGCCAGTACCTGCAGATGCTCAAGGAGTTGGGGACGAAGTACGAGTGATGCAGCTGCGTGGCGGCCCGACCTGCAGTCGTCCTAGCATCACCCGATGGCCGTCCAGTTCATCGATCCCCGCGGCAGGTCCGCAATCGAGCCGCACCACTACGACCACTCCGTCGCCCTGGAGGCAGAGACGAGTGTGGGGCTGTTGGCCAACGGATTCCCCGACTCGGTGGCGTTCCTGGATGCAGTCGGCGATGCCATCGCAGCGCTACGGCCCAAGGTGAGCTTCACTCGCTACGACAAAGGTGACGCGTCGGCGATCGCTTCCGACGCGATGCTCGGCGAGATCGAACGCTCATGTTCGGCGATCATCGCGGCGTACGGGCATTGAGGCAGTTGCACCACCGGCACCGTGCGTGACGCAATGAACCTGGCCCTGCGAGGACTTCCTGCCGTTGCGCTCGTCACCGACGAGTTCTGGGCTCAGGGAGATTTCATCGCGACATCGTTCGGTATGCCCGATGTGCCGCGGGTGCGACTCCCACATCCAATCGCAGGTACCGGGGCCGAGAACCATCGCATCGTGGCCGAGAAGGTGGCGATGGAGATCGTCGAGGCACTCGAGACGGGTCGATGACCGACCTGCTCGAGGCAGACGACGAGGCTGCTGCGCTCGAACGACTGCACGAACTCGGCTGCACCGACGGTCTCCCCGTCGTCATCCCCACACCGGAGCGAGTCGCTCGCATGGTCCTCGCCGTTGGCCATGACGCCGAGGTCGTGCTGGGGGAGATGGGTCCACTCAACGGTGTCTGCACCGTCGAAAAGCTCGCCGTCGCTGCGGTGATGGCGGGCTGTCTGCCCGACCACATGCCGATCGTGGTCGCGGCGGCACTGGCGATCATGGATCCAGCGTTCGACCTCGCCGAGATGCAGGGGACGACGCACGCCACCGCACCACTGATCATCGTCAACGGGCCCGCTCGCACGATGTGCGGCGTTGCGTCGGGCTACGGCGCGCTCGGTCCGGGCCATCGGGCGAATGCATCGATCGGTCGAGCGATCCGCCTCGGCATGGTCAATGTCGGCGGCGCCCGCCCCGGGACCTCCGACATGGCGCTGCTGGGGCACGGTGGCAAGTTCGGCCAGTGCCTCGCCGAGGACGAAGAACACAGTCCGTTCCTGCCTCTCCACGTCAGCCGTGGGTTCGGCATGTCCGACTCGGTCGTGACCGTGATCGGCACAGAACCTCCCCAGTCGGTTGCGCACACCGCTGGTTCCGATGTCACCGAGTCGTCGAATCGGTTGCTCGACACCATTGCCGGTTCCCTCGTCGCTCCCGGCACCAACAATGCCTGGCTCGGTGGGGGCCAAGCTGTGGTGGTGATCACCCCCGACCATGCCGGCGAGCTGGCGTCGGCCGGCCACGACCGCAGCTCGATCGCCACTGCGATCGCTGCGAGGGCGCACACCCGAGACGGTCGACCGGCATTCGGCTCGGCCGACGACGTCATCGTCGTCGCCGCCGGTGGGGCCGGTCTCTACTCGTACGTGTTCCCGACCTGGTGTGCGGGCGGACATCGCAACCGCGCCGTCAGTCGGGAGGTGGCCATCGGGCACGCCTGTGCCATTCCCGGTGCCTGAGCCCGACAGGTACGTGTCGACCCGTTGCCAGGGTGCCCTGGCACGGGCTGCGACGATCTGACCTTGGCGGCGCCGAAGCGCTAGACCGTTCATCATGTACATCGGATACGACGAGCAGCAGGAAGCCCTGCGCCACGAGCTTCGCGAGTACTACGCCGACCTTCTGACCCCGAAGATCAAGGAGCAGCTGGCCGCGGAGCAGGGATGCGGTCCGGTCCATCGCGAGATCGTCGGCCGCATGGGACGAGACGGCTATCTGACGGTCGGATGGCCCGAAGAATACGGTGGAAGGGGCTACAGCGCCGTCGAACAGTTCGTGATGTTCGACGAATCGGTTGCGATCGGCGCTCCGATTCCGATGCTCACGGTGAACACGGTCGGACCGACGATCATGCAGTTCGGGACCGAGGAGCAACGGGACTTCTTCCTGCCCAAGATCTCCAAGGGTGAGATCACGTTCTGTGTGGGGTACAGCGAGCCCGACGCCGGCACCGATCTGGCCTCGCTGCAAACTCGGGCGGTTCGTGACGGTGACGAATACGTCATCAACGGCCAGAAGACATGGACGTCGCTCGCCCGTGACGCCGATTACATCTGGCTCGCTGCCCGAACGAACCCCAACGTGAAAAAACACAAGGGCATCTCGCTGTTCTGTATCCCGATGGACACGCCGGGGTTGTCGATCGAACCGCTCGATCTGCTCTCGAGTCACAACATCAACCACACGTTCTTCGACGACGTGCGGGTCCCGGCCTCGACCCTTGTCGGCGACGAGAACGGGGGTTGGGGGCTCATCACCTCCCAGCTGAACCGGGAACGGGTCACGATCTGCTCCAGCGGCATGGTGACCAAGGCACTGGAAGAGACAGTGGCGTTCGCCAAGTGCACCGAACTCGCCGATGGCTCGCGACTCATCGACACGCCGTGGGTGCAGCGAAACCTCGCCGAGGTCCATGCCGGCGTCGAATTTCTGCGACTCATGAACTGGAAGGTCGCTTGGCACGTGGCGACCGCGATCGACGGCAGGGCTCCCGACGAGCTCGACATGAACGACATGACGACCTTCATCGCCGACTCCTCATCGGTGAAGGTCTATGGCACGGAGTTCTTCCTGCGGGCCTACCGGCAGATGATGGAGATCTACGGGCCGCAGGCGACGATCGCAGCCGGGTCGATCGGTCACCTGACCCGGCTCGAGATGCAGTATCGCTCGGCGCTCATCCTCACCTTCGGTGGTGGGACCAACGAGATGCAGCGAGACCTGATCGCGCAATTCGGACTCGGCTATCCGAAGGCCGACAGGTAGGGGGCGCCATGGACTTCACGCTCGACGACGAGGAACAGGCGATCCATGACCTCGCCGAACAGATCCTCGCCGACCACAGCGCGCACGAACGGCTGAAGCAGCTCGCGGCGGTCGACGATCATGTCGACCGTGAGGCATGGGCTGCGTTGGCCGCAGCCGGTGTGGTCGGGGCCGTCATTCCCGAGGAGCATGGCGGCCTCGGGCTCGGCTACCTCGCCACTGCCATGGCGATTCAGGTGGCGGCCTCCCACGGGTCGCCGGTGCCGCTGCTGTCGACATCGGTGATGGGCGCAATGCCGATCGGAGCGTTCGGAACGGCGGCACAGCGGACCGCCTGGCTTCCTGCCATCGCCGATGGCTCGCTGCTCACTGCGACGGCGCTGTACGAGGCCGGCACCACACCGGCGATGCCGCTGACGACTGCTCGGTCCAACGGTGCCGGCTACGTCCTCGATGGCGACAAGCCGATGGTGGATGGCGGTCTGCAGGCCGGCCTCCTCCTCGTTCCCGCCCGTCTCGATGACGGGTCGGTGGGGGTCTTTCTGGTGCCATGCCCGACCGAGGGGATCACGTGCCGACGGGTGGAGGTGACCACCGGTCGCCCCCAAGCCCACATCACCCTGTCGGGGGTCGAGGTCGGTGCCGACGCACTGCTGAGCGAGAGAGCCACCGATGGTGCCGAGATCGTCCATTGGATCGCCCGCCGCGCCATTGTCGCCATGTGCATGCAGATGGCTGGGGCGGCACGTTCGGCGATCCACCTTGCGGCGACCTACACCAAAGAACGACAGCAGTTCGATCGATCGATCGCCTCGTTCCAGACGGTGTCGAACCGCGCAGGCGACAGCTACATCGACACCGAGGCAATCACCCTCACCGCGTGGCAGGCCGCATGGCGGCTCGACCAAGGTCTCCCAGCCGATGATCAGATCCACATGGCGGCCTACTGGGCGGCCGAGGGTGGGTTCCGTGTTGTGCATGCTGCCACCCACGTCCACGGAGGCGTAGGCGTCGACCGCGACTATCCGCTCCACCGCCACTTCTTGTTGGCCCGACAGATCGAACTGACGCTCGGGAACGGTGAGGAGCACCTCGAACGACTCGGCCGTTCGATTGCAGCGTCGTAAGCAGTTGGTTCAAAGCTCGAAGCGACCCACGCGCAGATAGCGCCGGAGGCGCCGCACCGTCTGCGTTGCGTAGTCGGGGAGGAAGTTGCGCATGGCAGCGTTGTTGCTGTCGATCACGCTGAGGAGCAGCACGATGTTGCGCTCGGCGATGAGCGCCTCATACTGCGCCGGATCATGATCGGGGAGCGGACGAACGGCCTCGTAGCCGCGACGCAGTGCTGCCTCGTGGTCGGCGTTGCCACGCAGGTAGTACGCCGCAATCGCAAGATCCTGCAGCGCGGTACCGACACCACAATCATCGAAGTCGAAGACGGTCAGAGTCTTGTCGTGCCACCGAGCGTTCCAGCCGTGAAGGTCGGCGTGGATGAGCTGCTGTGTCCCGGCGAAGATCGACGTCGTCGCCTCGTCGATCTGGGCCCGAGCGGCCGCGATCACGGACCGCTGCGGGGCGGTGAGCCGAGGGTTGCCGATGGTCAGATCGGGCTCGCCCATCAGCGGCGCTCCGATCATCGGTCGGTTGCCGATGCGCGTGCTCGGCCAGTTGTGAGTGTGGTCGTGGAGCCGAGCCATGGCGGCGCCGAGTGCTTCCAACTGCCGGCGGGTCGGCGTGCTGCCGAGATCTCGCCCTCCGAGCCACTGATACATCACCATCGCGAGCGGCCCGTCGATACCTTCACAGGTGGTGGAGGTGGCCAGGCGGCCGTCGAGCGTGAGGATCGGTTCGGCGACGCGCACGGCTGTCTCGGCGGCGATGGCAGCGACCCACTCGGCTTCGGCGGCCACCCCGTCGACATCGTGCGTGGAGTTGACGTTCACACGCAGGGCCGCTCGACGGCCGTCCGACGTGGTGACCCGAAACGTCGTGTTGAACTCGTGGCACAGCAGTCGGAGTGCCGCATCCTCCATCCCGTAATGTGCGAGCGCGCGCCGAGTCGCCTCACCGATGCGGCGAACCTGGGTACGACGGCTCGCGTCGGCGTAGCGCATGGGACGCGACGTTACCGATGCAGTAGTGAAGCATCGGCACACGGTCGACCCGCCCGCCTCCGTCCTCTGGGTGGATCGACCGGCTACTCGATCACGCCGCTGCGACGGAGCTCGCCGATCGTGTCGGCATCGAGCCCGAGCTCGGTGGTGAGCACCTCGTCCGTGTGTTCCCCGAGCCACGGCACCCGGGACTCAGGACCTTCGGCCATGCGGCTCAGTTTGACGGGATTGCCAGGGACGAGCACCGGATTGCCGCCCTGCGGGTCGTCCATCTCGACGAGCATGTGCCGGGCCGACACGTGGGGGTCGGCAACGATGTCGGCACTCGTGTAACTCTCGCCGGCAGCGATTCCTTCGGCGGCCAGCGCCTCGACGGCTTGTGCATTGGTCATCGAGGACGCCCACCGCTCGATCCCCGGACGGATGACCGAGTGCATGTGCTCACGCCAACCTTCCCGAGAGGCGAGGCGCTCGTCGGAGAGCCACTGAGGGTTGTCGGTGAGCTCGGCGAGCTTCTCCCACTGGTGTTCACGAACGACCTGCACGATGAAATGACCGGTGCCGGCTGCAAAGGTCTCGATGATGCCGACGGCGCTGTCGGCCTCGCCCGAGATCCCCATCGAGTAGAAGTTCGTCACCAGGTCGGTCATCGCCAGGGTTGCGTCCATCATCGCAATGTCGACCCGCTGCCCGTTTCCTGTTGCATCTCGGTGTCGGAGCGCCGACAGCACGCCGATCACCCCGAACAACGCCGAACTGATGTCGCCCAGCGCACCGACCGGGTTCACGATCGGGGGGCGATCGGGGAGACGCTTGTACTCGTAGATGCCCGACATGCCCTCGACGATGGCGGCGTAGGCAGCTCGATGCATGTGGGGCGAGGCGGGGTCGTTCCCGAACCCAGAGACCGAGAGGTAGACGACCTCGGGATGCACGGCACGGACCGCCTCGTACCCGATGCCGAGCCGGTCGGCCGTGCCGGCCTTGAAGTTCTCGCAGACGATGTCGAAGCCCGCAGCCAGTTCGAGCACGAGTTCGACACCGGCCGGATCTTTCAGGTTGACCGCCACCGAGCGCTTGTTGAGGTTGTTGCGCAGGAAGGTCGCCCCAACCTGACGCCCCGTGGGGTCGGTGACTGCAGGGAGTGATCCGCGCCCGCTGTCCCCGGTGCCCGGCGCCTCGATCTTCACCACATCGGCACCGAGCCGAGCCAACAGCTGGGTGCCGAACGGCAATGCAGCCATCTGTTCGATGGCGAGAACACGGATCCCGGCCAACGGTTTCGGTGTTGTGGCGTGGGCAGCGTTGGCGACGTCGCCGAGGCGCATGTGAGGCATGGACGAGAGGCTAGGTGGCGCGGAGGCGTGCGGGGAGACCGGCGGTGCGTTCAGGCAAGCTCGTCGATCGCCGAGCGCAGCGCGTCGACATGACGGTCTTCGGTCCAGGTGGAGCCGATCGACACTCGGATGAAGTGTCGTTCATTGGCAACCGATCCGGCGATTGCAAAGCCCGCCTCGTTGAGCCCGGTCACCAGCGCGTCGGTCGCCGCGTCGCCGTCGATGTGGCGGAACGAGACGAGCCCGAAGAGGGTTGGTGCGATGACCTCGAACCGATCGTCGGCGCGCAGCCACGAGTCGAGGCGTTGTGCAGCCGCAACGTGGCGTCGGATCATGGCCTGGAGTCCTTCGACACCGAACGAACGCAGCACCCACCAGAGTTTGAGCGCCCGGAAGCGTCGGCCGAGCGGGACGTGCCAGTCCCGGTAGTCGATGACCTCGCCGGCGTCGGATGCCGCGTTGCGAAGGTAGGGCGGCACGATGCTGAGGGTGTCGATCAACGGGCGCCGGTCCGCAACCCAAAAGATCGAGCAGTCGAAGTTCGTCGCCAGCCATTTGTGGGCGTTGAACGTGTAGCTGTCGGCCAACTCGAGACCATCCTGATGGTCGCGAAACTCCTCACAGATCATCGCCGAGCCGGCATAGGCGGCGTCGACGTGGAACCACAGGTCGTACTCGCGGGCGATCTCACCGATCGCCCGAACCGGGTCGACTGCGGTGGTACCGGTCGAGCCGACGGCAGCGCACACGAACGCCGGTGTGAGTCCGTCGGCGAGGTCGGTGGCGATTGCATCTCGCAGCGTCGCCGGTGTCACTGCGAACTGGTCATCGACCTCGAGGAGCCTGACATGGCCATACCCCGCAACGTTGCCACCCTTCTCGATCGACGAGTGGGCCTGGCTGGACGTGTAGGCGACCATCGACTCGGCCGGTGCGCCGGTGCGTTGGCGACAGACTTCGCGAGCAACCACCAGCGCCGTGTGCGTCGAATCGCTGGCCGACATCTGCAGCACTCCGCCACCGGGGCCGGTCGTCTTCCAGCGCTCGGGAACACCCATGAGATCGACGAGCCAGTCGAGCACGTGGGACTCGATCTCGGTCGCAGCCGGTGAGGTCGACCAGAGCATCCCTTGCACCCCGAGACCGGCGGCCGCCAGCTCACCGAGGATCGCAGGTGGGGACGACATGGCAGGGAAGAAGGAGAACCAGTGCGGATGCTGCCAATGGGTGAGCCCGGGGACCACGACGTCGTCGAGGTCAGCCAGCATGGCTGCGAACGGCTCAGCCGTCAGCGGAGGTTCCGCCGGCAGCTTCGACCGCACGTCACCCGGCGAGACCGGCTCGATGACCGGTCGTTCCTCGAGGCTGCCGAGATACTCGGCAATCCAGTCGATGAGTGCATGCCCGTTGCGGCGGAACTCGTCGAGATCGAGCGGGTCGGTCACTCGCCGTAACGTTTGATGTCGCCGACCAACTCGCTGAACAGTGCGAGAACCTCACCGTCCTCGGCATGGCGACCCGTTTCCTTCTTCGAGTAGAGCATCTCGCCGTCGACGGTCACGTCGAACACTCCACTGCCTCCCGTGATGAGGCGAAGGTCAGTGATGACGTGCTGGTAGTTGGTGAGCAGATCCGAGACCGCGCTCACGGCGCGGGCCGAATAGTCTCAAGGGACGCAGTAGGTGATCTCGATCCGGTGACTCATGGTGCGACTCTAGCCATCCCCGCCGCCGAGATCGGCGCGAAGGTCGCATCGAGTGCGTGCTCGAATGCCTTGGGGCCGACAGCGATCTCGACCCCTCGGCGCCCGGCGCTGCAATAGAGTTCGTCGTACCGGAGCGCCGATTCGTCGACGAAGGTCGGACTGGTCTGACGCTGACCGAATGGGCTGATGCCACCCACCACATAGCCCGACCGTCGTTCGGCCTGCGTCGGATCGGTCATGGTCGCCCGCTTCCGTCCCGCTGCTGCAGCGATGGCTTTCAGATCGAGTCGGGTGTTGACCGGGATGACACCGATTGCGTGGGTGGCGTCGTCGAGGGTGACCATCAAGGTCTTGAAGACGTGAGCAGGATCGACCCCGAGCGCCTCGACCGCCTCCTCACCGAACGACCGGTGGCTCGGATCGTGGTCGTACTCGATGATGCGGTGAGCGATCCCGAGGCTGCGCAGCAGTTCAACAGCAGGTGTCATGGTCCTATGCTGCCCCACGTGCCAGAGATCACGCTCCGCGGCAACCCCATCCAGGTCGACGGCGACCTTCCCCCAGTCGGAACCAGCGCCCCCGACTTCACGCTCACCAAGGCCGACTGGAGTCCGCTTCACAAGGGTGACCTGGCCGGCCAGCGGGTCATACTCAACATCTTCCCGTCGATTGACACCCGAACGTGTCAGAAGTCGGTGCGAGCGTTCAACGAACGTGCTGCTGCGCTGGACAGCACCGTCGTCGTGTGCGTCTCGGCTGACCTTCCCCCGGCGGCCGCCCGATTCTGCGGCGCAGAGGGGATCGAGAATGTCGTCACCGGCTCGACCTTTCGGAGTCCGGAACTGCTGCGGACCTACGGCGTACTGATGACCGACGGCGTGATGGCTGCACTGGCGGCTCGGGCGGTCGTGGTCCTCGACCGGGAAGGTGTCGTCGTGCACACCGAGTTGGTGATGGAACTCACCGAGGAACCGGACTACGACGCTGCGATCGCGGCGCTCGGCTGAGGCGTCGCCGGCTCGTCGTCATCACGTCTTGGCCAGCCAGGCCTCGGCCCCCGACAACAGGTAGTCGATCCCGTCCGACTGCTCGTCGTTGTCGCGTTCTTGGTCGCCCATCGCGCCGGCCGCGTACCGCACCCGGACACCTTCACTGATCGCTGCGAGCCGCCAATGCTGGAATGCGACGTACCAGGGCAGGTCCGAAAGGTTGCGGTCGCTGCGTGCGGCGTAGCGGGCAATGACGTCGTCGGCGGTACCGAAGCCGTCTGCCTTGGTCGGCACGTCGCCCAACCGACCCCGTGCCTCGGGATCGTCACCCCACCACATGACCATGCCGGCAAGGTCGGCGAGCACATCACCGAGGGTGCACAGCTCCCAGTCGAGTACGGCGGCGATCGTTCCGTCGTACCCGGCCATGCAGTTGTCGAGGCGGTAGTCGCCGTGCACGATGCCGGCGCCCTGCTGGGGTGGCACGCCGTCGACCAACCGGGTGTGGAGTTCCTGGAACAGCGGAAGATCGCGATCGGAGCCTTCGTCGACCTGGCGTTTCCAGCGGCGTAGCTGCCGAGCGCAGTAGTCCTCGGTGCGGCCGAGATCCCCGAGGCCTACCGCTGCGGGTTCGAGCGCGTGCAGATCGACGAGCGTGTCGACCAGTGACGCGGCGAGACCCTGTCGTTTGCTCGGGTCGTAGGCCTCGCCGTCGCTTCGGTCGAAGACGATCTCGCCCTCGACAAAGCCCATGACGTAGAAGTCGGCGCCGTTGACCGCTTCGTCCTGACAGAGGCCAATCGCAGGAGGGACCGGAACCGGTGTGTCAGCGAGGGCGGCAATGATGCGGTGTT
>Ga0181594_10000887_pt1 | contig 28180 bp, 17 predicted proteins | sample 071ome_18_FD_145603 | JGI IMG/M metagenome (GOLD analysis project Ga0181594, IMG submission 145603) | Coastal salt marsh microbial communities from the Groves Creek Marsh, Skidaway Island, Georgia - 071413BT metaG (spades assembly) | ecosystem: Environmental > Aquatic > Marine > Intertidal zone... | reverse complement strand
GGGAGACGAGGACGACGAGGGACTCCTGGGGCTCTTCCAATCGCGGCGCCGCTGCCTCGCCCCCGACGCCGACGGGCGGAGGTGTGGGGGGGGTCTCGGAGGAGCTCGGGTCGGGAGGGCTCACGGGGGAGTCCGTTCAACGAGGGAGGTCGCCGACACCCGAGGAGGCCCGCGGGTGGCAAAAGCGGTGCGGCGGAGTACCGTAGGGGGCGGAGAGGAGGGTGGCAAGCCTGCCGTGCCTTCCCTCCCCATCCGATCGGCCGGTGTCCACGCGGCTGGTCCCCGTCTCCCGAAGCGAGAGGCCGCGCGTGAACCCGACCCCCCACCCCGGCGGAGCCGGAGGACCGGCCGGTCCCCGGACACGCAGGCCCACGAGCGGCCCCGCGACGAGGGGACGAAGAGGAGAGGTCGGGCTCTCGGGTGGGGTGCCAATCGCGGCGAAGTACGCCGGGGTCACCGCCGTTCTTCTGGTGATCTTCCTGGTCCTCGTCGCTCGCTCCGACCTGCGCAGCTCCCTCCGCAAGGTCGATCAGCTCATCCATGAGAGCGGCGTCGCCGCCGCGATGCTCTTCGCCGCGGAGGTCGACCCCTACTGGGCGCGCCCCGACGGCGACGGAGGAGGCTCCGGCGCCCAGGGCGCGCTTGCCGCGCGTCTCGCCGCCCGCGTCGCCGATCCGGCCCTCGCTGATCGTGTCCTCGATGTCGTGGTCCTCGGGGTCGATGGGAGGAGCTTCGAGGCGAATGCCCGCGGAGGGCGGAGCCTCGCGGTCCGCATGGGGGGATCGCTCCGCTCCGAACGGGCGGAGGCCGCGGGGGTCACCGTCCGGGCCGGCTCCCTCGATGGGCGCGCCGTGCGAATGTACGCGAAGCCGGTCCTCTGGGAGGGACGGACGGTGGGGAGCGTCCAGGTCTACCTCTCCGCCGAGAGCATCCGGCAGGTGGAGGACCAGTTCCGCTCGGCTGTCATCCGCACCGTCCTCATCGCCCTCCTCATCGGGATCCCGGTGGTCCTCGTCGTCGGCCGGTACCTCACCCGGCCGATCCGCCTGCTGAAGCGGGACATGGAGGTGGTCGCTCAGGGGAATCTGGAGCACCAGTCGGTGGTGCGGACTCGGGACGAGCTGGGGAGCCTCGCGACCGCCTTCAATCGCATGACGCACCAGCTCGCCGAGGCGCAGGAGGCGGAGTTCCGGCGCCTCTCCCTCGAGCGGGACCTCTCGATCGCCACCCGAATCCAGACATCCCTGCTCCCCGAGGCGCTCCCCGAGATCGAGGGCTACGACCTCGCCGCCCGCTACGATTCGGCCAAGGAGGTCGGGGGGGATCTCTACGACTTCATTCCTCTCCCCGGCGGGCGATTCGGGATCGTGGTCGCCGATGTCAGCGGCAAGGGGATCCCCGGGAGTCTGGTGATGACGATGACCCGGAGTCTGCTGCGGATGGCGGCCCATGATCACGCCGAGGTCTCCGAGCTCCTCGCGCGGGTGAACGAGAACCTGAGTCGCGACATGTCCCGGGGGATGTTCGTGACGCTGGTCTATCTCGACTTCGACCCGGGGACGGGGCGCGTCCGGGTCGGCCGGGCGGGGCACAACCCCCTCTACCTCTATCAGGCATCGAGAGGGTCGGTGGGGCAGATCCAGCCGCAGGGGATCGCCCTCGGCATGGACCCGGGCCCCCTGTTCGAGAAGGCGCTGCAGGTCGGGGAGTTCCAGCTCGAGCCCGGGGACTTCCTCGTCCTCTACACGGACGGGGTCGTCGAGGCGATGGACCCCAGCGGAGTCGAGTACTCCCCCGAGCGGTTTGTCGCGACCCTCGAGGGGGTCCGCGAGCGGGATGCCGCCTCGATCGTCGCCGCGGTGAACGCCGATCTGGCGGCTCATGTGGGTGCAGCGGAGCAATCGGACGACATCACCCTCCTCGTGATCCGCCGCGACTGAGCCTCCGCACGCCGCTGGACGGCTCCGGGCATCCATCGAAGACTTCCGATGGACCGGAAGGAGCCCGATGCCGCGGGAGTGTCACATTCGATCCCAGCACTGGAAGGGGGAGCGGATCCGCGTGGATCTGCGAGGATCCCTCGCCTCCGGCGCGATCGACGCGTTGGAGGCGGAGTTCGGGCGTCGTCTGGCCGCCGGGCACACCGAGTTCGTGATCCACATGGCGCATCTGGAGGATCTCTCCGTCGTCGGTGCGGTCTCCCTCCTCATCTGTCTTCGTCGGATCGAGGAGCGGGGGGGGGCGGTCTCCCTCGTCGAGCCGACCGCCCCGGTCCGACGGATCCTCGACGAGCTCGGGGTCCTCAACGGGCTTCATGTCGTGGAGAACGCCAGCGAGCTGATCGGGGTCTCCTCCCGACGGGCTCCCCGGGCCTGAGGCCGCGCTGGACAAGCGGGTCCCGGCCTCGCACGATGACGCCACTCCCGTCTCTGGAGGTGGTTCCTGTTCCACATCATCGCCATCGTGAAGCCGTTCCGTCTGGAGGCGACCGTCGAGGCCTTGGCCCCGATCGCCGCCACGCCTCTTCACGTGCAGCAGGTGCGTGGGTACGGGCGGCAGAAGGGGCACCTCGACGCCTACCAGGGGGATGAGTGGGGCTTCGAATTCGTGCCGAAGGCGCGGATCGAGGTCGGGGTCGAGGATCTCTTCCTCGAGGAGGCGGTCTCGCTCATCTCGGATGCGGCGCGGACCGGTCGGATCGGCGACGGAAAGATCTTCGTCTTCCGGAGTTGCGAGGAGCCGCCCCCCGTCGTTTGACGGTTCACGCTCGGGCAAGGTATTCTCGAACGAACGGTCCGGGAGACGTCGACCGCGCGTGGCGCGGCGGCGATCCGAGAGGGGTTTCGAGGACGGACCGTCCTCCCACGCCCCCCATCTCTCTCTCGAACCCGGTTCACGGTCCCTCCTCCGGTTGGGACCGTTCGGCAGGGCACCCGCCGAGAGGGGCGGGGCTGAAAGGCGAGAATGAGTCGGGAGTTCCTGTTCGACATCACCAGGGAGCTGCGTCACCGAGCGGTGCGCGGACGACCGGTGTCGGATGACCCCCAGCGCTCCGATCGCATCGAGGCTGCCCTCGCCGAAGGTCGTCGCGTCTTCATCGATGTCGAGGACGAGCTCCTCTATGTCGAGACGCCGGTGGATCGCGTCTTCCGGGATCCGGATGGCGATCGACCGATGGGAGCGCGACGTCTCTGAATCCGGGGTCGACCGCGCCCGAGCCGTGATCCTCGGATCACGGGCCGAGGGTGCGTTCCGGGCCGCTCTCGTGAACTGACGCCGGACCCGATGGTCCGGAGAGCCAGGGTCGAAGGACCCTGGCCGACGAGAGGGGCTCCCTCCGGGGACCCAGATCCACACCACGTCTCTCGTCTCGTACCCGAGTCGTCGGGGAGGAGCGCCTCGTGCCTCCGTCCCGTCGGCCGTCCGCCCCTGCCCGGGCGGAGGAGAAGGGACCGAGATGAAGCTCCAGCTCTCCGCTCGCGTCGAGCAGCAGCAGATCCTGGCGCCGCAACTGATCCTCTCGATGGACATCCTCCAGCTCAACTCGCTGGATCTCGCCGCGCGCGTCGAGAAGGAGTTCATGGAGAACCCCGCCCTCGAGGTGATCGAGCCGACCGCTCCGACCCCCGCGCCGGAGGAGCCCTCCGAGGGGCGCGACCCGGAGGTGCAGGAGCTCTTCGATCTCCTCGACTCCTACGAGCGCCGCTTCGGTGGGGAGGAGCGCCCGCGCCCGGTCAGCAGCGCGGCCTCCGACAACAAGCATGAAGCCCTCGCGAACCACGCGGATGACAGCGCCACCCTCGCCGACCATCTCCACCAGCAGCTCTGCGAGCTCGAACTCGACCCGGATCTCGCCGCCGTCTGCGAGAAGGTCTGCGACGAGCTCGATCCTCGCGGCTACCTCCACTCGGAGGTCGAGGAGATCGCCGCCTGCGTCGGTGTCAGCTGCGAGCTGGTCGAGCGAGCGCTGGCGGTGGTCCAGAGGCTCGACCCTTGTGGAGTCGGGGCCCGGGATCTCCGGGAGTGTCTCCTGCTCCAGCTCGGGGAAGGCGATGAGATCGAGCATCGCATCGTCCGTCGCTGCCTCCCCGACTTCCTCGAGAATCGCCTCCCGCGCATCGCCACCACTCTGGAGATGAGCCTCGACGAGGTGAACGAGGGGGTCGCCCTCCTCCGCACCCTTGACCCGCAGCCGGGGCGCCGCTTCGAGCCGGGCGACCCGCAGCAGATCCGTCCCGAGATCTTCGTGGACGAGATCGACGGGCGCTACACCGTCCGGATCGAGGAGGGGTCCGTCCCCCGCATGCGGGTCTCTCCGGACTGCGCGACTCTTCTCCAGGAAGGGGCGCAGAACCCCCAGGTCCTCGACTACGTCCGGAAGAAGATGGAGTCGGCGCGCTGGCTCCTCCACGCGGTCGAGCAGCGCAACCGCACGATCCGGGACATCGCCCAGGCCATCGTGGATCATCAGCACCAGTTCTTCCGTCGCGGCCCGGGCCATCTCGAGGCCCTCACGATGCAGACGATCGCCGATCTGGTCGGTGTTCACATCTCCACCGTCAGCCGAGCCGCGAACGGGAAGTACATCGAGACCCCCTACGGCTCGATGGAGCTTCGTCGCTTCTTCACCGGTGGTGTGGAGAGAGCCGACGGCGGGATCGAGAGTCGCGACAACGTGTGCGGGGTGATCCGCGAGATCGTCTCCGACGAGGATGCTCGGCGCCCCCTGAGCGACTCGCAGCTCACGCGCCGCCTTCAGGAGCGAGGCATCGACATCGCCCGTCGAACCGTCTCCAAGTACCGGGAGCGGGCGGGGATTCCCCAGGCCCGGCTGCGAAAGCGCTACTGATCGCGTCGGGGGACGCTTCGCGCCTTCCCCGACCCGGTCCCGATCGAGCGACCTCCGGAGAGGGAGCTCATCGGGGCAAGAGCCACTCGACACTCCCTACCCCGTTTGACCGGGAGGTGCGTCTGCCCCGCACCTCCCGGTTTCTTCGTGTCCGTCCGCGCCGGCGGAGCCCCCGGGGAACCAGGGGCGGTCAGGGGATCGCCACCGCGCAGCCGGGACCCTCCGGCGTGGGATCGAAGCCCCAGCTGGGCCACGGTGCCGCGGGGGGAGCACCTCCGGCGAAGAGATGAAGGAGAACGAGGATCGCATCGTCGATGGAGATCTCCCCGTCATCGTCCGCGTCCGCGGCATCGAGGCAGGGAAGCTCGGGGGTGCCGGCCACGAAGAGGAGCTGGAGGGTCGAGATCGGGTCCCCGATCCTGATCTCACCATCCCGGTCCACATCTCCCCGCAGCAGGCGGTTCTGGAAGCGGAAGGCCCCGGGCAGCGCGGCGCTCTCCGTCGAGCTCTGAAGGCTTACATCGACGAGCGCGGGGGGATGCGCGGGAGCAACGAGCTCCAATGTCGCGGCGTCGATGACAGAGGCCGGAACGCTCACGCTTCCGAAGCTCACCGACAGCGGCGCGCTGAACCCCGCCCCGAAGAGGAGCAGCTCCGTACCACCGGCGGCATCCCCGATCGCCGGCTCGATCGCATCGAGCTGGAGTCCGGGCGGAGGGGCCTCGGTTGCGCCGAGCGGGGCGATGCCATGGGGCGTGGAGAGACTCACCCCGCCATCCGCGAAGAGGACCCGCGTCTCGGCGGGGCCGAGCGCCGCCCCATCACCATCAAGGTCCTCGAGGAGGACCACGGCATCCAGAGCACCATCCACCACGACGACACGGGCGGGTCCGATGAGGATCGCGTCATTGGGATCGCTCACCAGACTCGCCGGCTCGAGGGGCGAGTGGAAGATGAGGAGCTCTCCCGGATCGAGCGCGCTGCCGTCGCCATCAAGGTCGGTGAGTCGGACGATCGTCCCGTCGTTCTCGTCGACGACATAGACCTGTCCCGCCGCGTCGACCTGGATCGCGTCGATGTCCCCGAGGAGGACGGCTCCCGTGACGTTGTAGAACTCGCTCGCCTCGCCCGGGCCGAGCGCGGTTCCGTCCCCGTCGAGGTCGACGAGTCGCACGATCCGGCCGTTGGCGCTGTCTCCGACGAGCAGCGCGCCTCCCGGCGCGATGGCGACCGACTCCGGATCGGTGAGGGGGGGCATGAGGCCCCCGCTCTCGTCGAAGAAGATGGCGCTCTCGCCGCCGTCGAGCGCATCGCCATCTCCATTCAGGTCTCTCAGGCGGAGGACCGCCCGGACCCCGGCCCCGTCATCCGAGACGAAGAGCGCGCCATCGGGACCGACCGCGAGACCGCTCGGCACCGCGAGGGGCGGGCCCGACGCGGAGTTGTCGTAGAAGACCGAGACCTCGCCGGGGTCGTTCGCATCGCCGTCGAGGTTGAGATCGGTCAGGCGGAGGATCGCATCGAGGGTGCCCCCGTCGCAGAGAAGATGACCATCGTTCCAGGGCAGGAGGTGGTTCGGGGTGGAGAGGTCCGGCCCCGGGGAGCTGTCGTCGTAGTAGATGCTCACCTCGGCCGCGGTGAGCGTCCCATCTCCGTCGAGATCCTCGATGCGCACGACCCGGTCGTCGCTGCTGTCACAGACGAGCCAACCGGGAAGCGGCTGACCCTGCGTCCAGGAGCCGAGGAGGAGAAGGAGGGAGAGTGTTCGGATGAGGATCGGAAGCAAGGGCCGGTGAAGCGAGGGCCGGTGAAGCGAGGGCCGGTGAAGCGAGGATCGGGACATGCGGTGACCTTTCGGATGCTGAGAGAGAGAGCGGAGGATTGCTGCGACAGCCACGGGACCGTCCCGGGAACGAGGGACTGGGCTTGGAGAACGCTCGCGCCGCCGGGGGCTCGTGTTCGCTCCTCCCTTCCGGTTCCTCTGGAGCGCCGTGACGGCGGGGTGGCGAGACGGCGAGACGGCGAGACGGCGAGTTCCTTACGCAAGGAGAGGACCGAACCACGATCAAGAGACAGGTGGCCGGATGCGGTCGCAGGAGAGTGCTCCGCGTCCTCTGGAGCGCGGGGTCCGGCTGAACTCGGACGCCTGCGGCAGGGGGGAGAGGGGACGGGGGTGGAGGTCGTCCGACCTCGACCGTCCGGAGGACCGACTCGCTTCGAGCCGGAGATTCGCGCAGAATCGGGGGGGGGAGCGAGAAGTCGTGAATCGACCGGCCGCAGCGCCGTTCGCTCGACAGGTCCGAGCGCTCCTGCGCGGAGCGCGGGTCCCCAAGGCCACTGGAACGGAGGAGCGGGGTGATGACAGACCAGCTGCGCGCGGCGCGGAGAGAAGCGCTCTCGGAGACAGCGCTCTCGGAGACAGCGCCGACTCGCCGTGGCCCCCGGCAGCGTCGCTTGGAAGGTCGACCGGGTAGCCTTCAGGGGGGGACGCGGCCGCAGCACCTCTCACTCCGCCAGCCGGCGCGCCTCCTTGCGCTGCTCCCCCTGCTGCTCATCCCTCTCGTTCTGTTCGGCTGCCACGAGAGAAGCAATCGTCACGACGGCCCTCACCCCACCGCCTACGCGTCCCCGACCGAGTTCCAGTGGACCGGTGACCTCATCTCCTACGACGCGCTCGACGAGTACGACTGGAACACCGTCTGGGACCTCGTCTTCGTCGAGTTCGAGGCCTTCGACTTCTCTGGCGTGATCCGCGTGCAGATCTTCGACGATGACTTCGTCGAGATCCTGGATGAGACGTGGGTCGGCTACGGGGATGACGTTCTCATCCGGACCTCCAGCGCGGCGGGCGTGTCCGGGCAGTGGAGGGTGCGGATCACCAGCGATGACCTCTGGGGGGATCTTGCCCTCCGCTTCGACTAGCGCGGGTCCTCCGTCGCTCTCCGCCGGTCGCGCTCGCTCCCCCGTCGCAGCTCGACGCGGAGCCACCTCTCCCCCGGCGCCTCGTCGCCGAGCAGGTCCTCGAAGGAGGAGAGCCAGAGGCGCGGGGGGCCCGCGGCGCGGACCGCGATGAGCGGCTCCAGCTCCGCTCGGGCGAGGGGCATCGGGAAGCCCGAGATCGGCTCCTGCGCGCAGCGACCCCTCGTGAGGATCAGGAGAGAGCCCCCTGGGGCGAGGAACCGGCCGAGGGCGGGGAGGGCGAGGGCGCGCAGGGACTCCGGCAGGCTCTGGAGGGTGAACGCCTCGAGGACGAAGTCGAAGCGCCCCGTCCACTCGGCCGGGGGATTGAGGAGGTTCGCCTCCTCGTAGGTGACGCGGCTCTCCGGGAAGCGAGACCTCGCGAGGGCGATGGCACTCGGTGCGTGGTCGAAGGCGGTGGTCCGAAGACCCTGCCGGGCGAGGAGCTCCGCGTCGTCCCCCGGACCGCAGCCGACGACGAGCGCACGCCCCCCATCCTCGACCACCTCCCGACCTCGCGCGGTCTCGAGCCAGGACTCGAGGAGTGGCTCCGCTCTCCCGAGGGCCCAGGGGATTCGATCCAGGCTTCCGGCGGCTTCGGCGTAGAGGGTCTCGAACCAGCGGAGAGGGTCCGCCGTGGCCGCCAGCTCCTGTGCGCGCTTCTCCGGGTCCATGGCCCCCGCTTCGGACCGGCTCGCCGTCACGGTCTTCGGCGGGAGCGACGCGAGCCCCCCCGACGGCCGCCGCCGGTGGAGGATCGGGAGGCACCCTCCGGACGGTCGCCGCCGCGCTCGGGAGAGGCGGCCGCCTCCCGTCGCCGATCGATGGTGCCGGCGCTTCGTCCGGTCGACGACGGGGCGGAGGCATCGAGGCTCGCGATCTCCGCCTCGGTCAACGGCCGCCACTCTCCCCGCGGAAGGTCGCCGAGCTGGACCTCCCCGATCGAGAGGCGCTTCAGGTAGACGACGGTCATGCCGATCGCCTCGAACATCCGGCGGATCTGCCGCTTCATCCCCTCCGCGATCCGGATCCGCAGCGACGCGCGCCCTCCGGCGGTGCGCAGGTCGAGGAGCTCCGCCGGAGAGGTCTCCCGATCGAGATCCGGCAGGTAGATGCCCCTCCTCAGCCGGTCAAGCTCGGAGCGCGAAGGCTCCCGATCGAGCTCGACGTAGTACTCCTTCACGCACTCGTAGCGCGGATGAGTGATGCGGTGCTGGAGGTCTCCGTCATTGGTCAGGATCAGGAGCCCCTCGGTCTCGAGATCGAGGCGACCCGCGGGGAGAACTCCCGTCGCCGCGATGCGACGGGGGAGGAGATCCATGATCGTGAGGCGCTCATGGGTGTCGTGGGTGCTCGTGATGAAGCCGGCGGGCTTGTGGAGGGCGATGACCTCGCGGCGGTGGGGGAGGATGCGCTCATCGTGGATGAACACCGAGTCGTGCTCGGGGTCGATCTTCCAGCCGAGCTCCCGAACGACCGTGTCGCCGACCCGGACCAGTCCGGCCTCGATGAGAAGCTCCGCCTTTCGGCGCGAGCAGTACCCGCAATTCGCGATGTACTTCTGCAGCCGTTCCTTCGCCACCGTGCCTCCGGTCGCAAGAGAGGGTCTCGGGATCCCGGTCGCCCCGGAGGTCGGCTCATCCGTCGACCGCGGTCACCCGGCGGCAGCGAGACCGTTGGAGAGGGCGGTGACCCATCAGTTCGCGGCGCGGGCCTTCTCGGCGTACTCCGCGCCGCAGGTCTCCTCGATCTGCAGCAGGATGTCCGCGATGTCGTCATCCGCTCCGTCCGCCCTCGCGGCCTTCAGGTCCGGGAGGAGCTCGGAGTAGCGGGTGGCACAGGCGTCGCGGAGGAGCTGGAGAGTCTCGTCGACGCTCGTCTGGATCTCCGGGGGGAGTGTCCCGCCGAGCTCCTCGACCTCCTTCTCCACCCGTCGGACTCCGAGCGCCGGGCGCCCATCGCCGACATGGGAGAGGGCATCGTCCTTCGCCGCCTTGACCCGCAGCGCCATCGACTCCAGCTCCTGCGCGCTCCACGTGGGAGCGGCGGCGGCCGGCTGGGCCGCGGCCGCGGCGGTCGCGGCGCCGGTTGCGGCCGACCCCGAGCCCGCTCCGGCCTCCGGGGCGGCCTGCTCGTTGGTGGAGGCCGGGGCGCCCGCGGTCCGTCGTGCGGCCTTCTTCTGGTAGGTGAAGACAAGCCCGATGAGGATCACCAGCGTCAGCACGCCCGCGCCGATGTACAGGGCCTGCTGGGTGCCCGTGACCTTCACGCCCCGGGGGGCGGCGGAGCGGCGCCGCACCGGTTGCGCAGGGGGCGCGCTCGATCCACCGCCCCGGGCACGGACCGGCACCCGCTTCCGGGTGTTGTCGACATGCCCCTCGGCCCGACGCGCGATCGCGTTGCGGATCACCGTGGCGTGCTCGGGGGAGACGATGCCCTCGGAGACGAGCCACGCCCCGATCCCCTCGCGAGCACCGCCCTCGGTCCGGTAGCGAAGCAGCTGCTCCCGCGCATCCTGCTGCGTGAGCAGCCCTTGACGAATGGCGAGCTTGAGGAAGAGTTCATCTCTGGATTGCGTCATGGCTCGGATCGTAGGTGGCCCCGGCGAGGGGGTCAAGCGGGGGGCGGGGGCCGCCGCCCCGACCCCCCGCGAGCGGCGCGGTGGGGGTCTCCCTGCCTCGGGATCCGGACCCATCCCGCCCCGGATCCCTTATCCTCCGGGGCCACGGACTTCGCCTCCTCCTTCACCCCTCGAGAGGTTCCATGTCGGAGCACCAGATCTACCGCGTCGTGGTCGGCACGGCGGGCCACATCGATCACGGCAAGTCGTCGGTGGTCCGTCGGCTGACCGGCGTCGACCCGGATCGGCTGCCGGAGGAGAAGAACCGCGGTCTCACCATCGACCTCGGCTTCGCCCCGATGAAGCTCGGGAGCGGGGAGACCGTGGGGATCATCGATGTCCCGGGACACGAGCGGTTCATCAAGAACATGGTCGCGGGCGCGAGCGGCATCGACCTGGTCGTCCTCATCGTCGCGGCGGATGACTCCGTGATGCCACAGACGCGCGAGCACCTGGAGATCATGAGCATCCTCCAGGTCCGGCGAGGCCTGATCGTGATCAACAAGATCGACCTGGTGGATGAGGAGCTGGTCGAGCTGGTCGAGGAGGAGGTGCGGGAGACGGTCGAGGGGACCTTCCTCGACGGGGCGCCGATCTTCCGTCTCTCGGCCGTCACCGGCGAGGGCTTCGAGGAGTTCCGGGGCGCCCTGGAGGAGGCGATCCACGAGGTCCCTCCCCGCGATGAGACCGGGCTGTTCCGGATGCCGATCCAGAGGGTCTTCTCCGCCAAGGGCCACGGCACGGTCGTGACCGGCATCCCGATGTCGGGGGGGGTCTCCGCCGGAGACCAGCTCGAGGTCCTCCCCCTCGGCCGCGTCGGGAGGGTCCGCGGGCTGCAGGCGTACAAGGTCCCCGTGGAGCGTGCCCACGCGGGGCACTCCGCGGCGATCAACCTCTCCGATGTCGACTTCCACGCTGTCCACCGGGGGATGGTCGCGGCGACCCCGGGGTACTTCCGCTCGGCGTCGATGGTCGAAGCCCGGCTCCGGGCGCTCGCCTCCCTCCCGATCGAGCTCTACCACCAGATGCCGGTGCGCTTCCACTGCGGGACCGCCGAGGTGGTCGGCCGGATGTTCCTGCTCGACCGGAAGAAGGTCGCGCCCGGAGAGGAGGCCTACGCCCAGTTCCGGCTGGCAGAGCCGATCGTCGTGGCCCCGGGGGATCGCTATGTCGTCCGCCAGGAGTCCCCGATGCTCACCCTCGGCGGCGGAGAGGTCCTCGACCGCTCGACCTGGCGACTGAAGATGGGCAAGGAGCACGTGATCGCCTCTCTCGACCGGAAGGAGAAGGCGCTCGGCAGCCAGCCGGACTTCGTGGCGAGCGTGATCGACGAGGCGCCCTTCGCGCTCGTGGATGTGAAGGAGCTCTCCCGCCGCATCGCGATCCCGGAGTCCGAGCTGCGCCCGATCCTCGCATCCCTCGAGGAGCAGGGCGCGATCGTCGCGGCGACCGGGGGGCCCTGGTTCCCCGCGGAGGGGCTGGAGCGGGCCCGTCGCCGGGTTCTCGCCGCCATCGACGGCTGCTACCGGAGGAACCCCTACCGGGTCCATGTCTCCAAGCTCGAGGTCCGCGATGAGTGCCGTCTCGAAGGAGAGTACTACGAGGCCCTCCTCTCCTTCCTGGGAGAAGCCGGGGTGATCGAGAACCTGCGTGGAGGTCGTCTCGGGCTCCCCGGTCGGGAGGTCTCCCTCGAAGGGGAGGATCGGAGGGCCTACGACCTGCTGCTCGAGAGCTACCGCAGCGAGCTCTTCACGCCTCCCCGCCTCGACGAGCTGGCGGAGTCCCGATCGATCGCGCTCGAGGTCCTCGAGCGGGTGGCGGCGCTCCTCGTGGATCAGGGCACCTGGGTCCGCCTGACCCCGGAGGTCGTCGTCGACTCGGAGGCGGTGGAGACCGCAGTGGTCCGTCTCAAGGAGCACTTCGAGGCGCATGGCCCCTTCGGCGCGAGCGAAGCGAAGGACCTCCTCGGGACGACGAGGAAGTTCGCGATCCCCCTGCTCGAGTATCTGGACTCCCGCAAGCGGACGCGCCGCGTCGGCGACAAGAGGGAGATGATCGACTAGCTCACCTCCGGGATGAAGAAGAGGCCGCCGGTCCCCTGGACCGGCGGCCTCTTCGTGGCAGGACTGTCAGCCGGGCCTAGGGGCAGCCGGAGCCGAGGCAGTCGAGACCGTCGCTCGTCAGGTCCGCCGCGCAGGATCCGCTGCCCGACGGGGAGGCGCCCCCGCTGAAGAGGGCGTGGAGGATCACGAGCGGGTCGGAGATGTCGAGCGCTCCGTCGTCGTTCGAGTCGATCGAGTCGAGACAGAGGTGCGCGTCGCCGTTGAAGACGACGGCGAGGCTGATCATGGCGTCGCCGATGTCGAGCTTCCCGTCGAAGTTGCAATCGCCGCGCTCGAAGGTCGTCGGACCCTGCGCCTGGGCACAGGCGATCTCGACCGGATCACCGCAGATCGTCACTCCTGCCACACAGACGCTGAACGCGCCGCTCCCCGGGAGGGAGATGAGCGTGCTCGTGGCCGCGCCGTTGAGGCTCGCGGCGGAGACCCCGTCGACGAGGACCTCGATGGAGGCGAGGAGGGTCGAGTTGGTCCAGCTGACCTGAGCCGTCAGGCTCGCGGGGTCGATGTCGATCATCAGGCCCGTGGCGGCGTCAACGCCGACCAGCGGAGCCTCGAGCAGCGAGCAGGCGGGATCGCTCTGCAGACCCGAGATCGTGCCGCGCAGGCAGAGCTCCGCGGTTTCGCTCGAGATCGAGAGGCTGTGCGCGGTGGCGTTGCCGGGAACGGTCGCGATCTCGACGCCGTCCAGAAGAACGGAGATCGACTCGTAGGCGGCACCGTTCGACCAGGTCAGCAGCATGCTGCGGGTGCACGGATCGATGAGAGTCGAGGAGAGGTCGGTGATCGTCGACGGCGTGATCGAGGTCGAGCAGGCGCTGCTCGGAATCGCCTCGCCGCAGATCGTGGTCCCCAGCACCTGAAGGTCATGGAGTCCGTAGCCGACCGGGATCGAGGCGGTGGTGGCGGTCCCCGGCAGGGTCGCGACCGAGGCGCCGTCGAGGAGAATCTCGAGGGAGGAGTACTCGCTCGTGTTCATCCACGTCAGCGAGGCGGTCTGCGTCGCGGAGTCCGTCGTGCAGCTCAGCACGCCGATCGGCGAGGGCGCGATCTCCGGCATGGTGTAGGAGCCGCAGCTGGACTCCGAGGCGAGGCCGCCGGCGAGGGCCTGCACGCAGACGCTGCCGGTTCCGCCCGGAACCATGATCGTGGAGACCTGGGTGTCACCCGCCACGGTGGCGACGGTGGCGCCGTTCGCGACGATCGAGATTGCCTCGTAGGCCTGCGAGTTGACCCAGCTCACCTCGAGCATGCCGAGGCAGGGATCGAGGGCCACCGTCGCGACCCCGGTGACGGCGGCGGGCGCCACGCTGGAGAGGCAGGCGGTCGGTACGGAGGCGTTCTCGCCTACCATGCAGATCAGGCGGTACTCATGCACGCCCACGCCGCACTCGGTGTCGACGAAGGAGGTCGCGGTGGAGTCGAGCTCCGCGACGATCGCTCCGTTCCGGGTGAGCTTGATCATGTCATAGCCGGAGATCTGCGGGGGGGTCGACCAGGTCAGCGAGGTTGAGGCGCCGTCGTTGGTGCAGTTCAGGTTCGTGACCCCGAACGGCGCGACATAGCCGCTGCAGCTGACCGCGGTGGAGGGCAGGTCGGCGTTGACCGCCATGACCGAGTACTCGTAGTTGCCCGGCGGGACGCCCATGTCCTCGAACCACGTCTGCGCGGGATCGAGGGCCTGGACGAGCTGTCCATCCCGGTAGACCTCGACGGCGAGGTAGTCATCGCCACCGTTGGTCCAGGAGAGGTGGACGCCCGCTTCGGTCGCGGTGCAGGCGAGATCGGCGCAGGGGGCGGCCGGGACGCGCACGTAGGGCGTGACCCGGAAGATTCCCCAGGCTCCTCCGGAGTAGTCGAAGTTGTTCGCGGCGCGGTAGATGTAGTCTCCCGAGGCGCGCGCGGGCCCGCCCGCCATCAACAGCATGTTGTCGTGGGTTCCGGAGGTGATGGCGCCCTGAGTGCCGATCCAGCGCGAGGTCGGGTTCTCTCCGCAGCTGCCGGAGTTGCCGGTCCAGGGCTGCTGCTGCCAGAGGTGCCCGGAGATGGTGAAGCTGTTCGGCTCGGCGACCTGACCGGCCGCCTGCGCGAGGCGGACCATCACCCGGGTTCCGGCCTCGACCTCGAGGATCGGAGTCTCGGGATCGCCGCACGGGAGGCCCCCGCAGCCGGCGAGGTTCGCCAGCGAGCTGAGGACATTCGTCTGATCGATGCTGCGCATCTGGACCCAGGGCGTCTCGGAGAGGACACCGAGTCGGGCCCAGAGCGGTTCGGTCTTGTAGTTGAAGCCCTGGAAGTTGCCCTGCGTGGCAGGGCTCATCATGCTTCCGAACCGGCTGGTCTGGGGCATGTCGTCCATCCACTGGAGAACGAACTCGCGGTACAGGAGGTCTCCGTTGGCATCGTAGATGTCCGCCTCGAAGCGGCGAGACTCCTCGCCGGTGTCCGGGTCGATCCACGAGCTGCCAGCCGGCTCGACGACGCAGACGCCATAGAGTCCGTGCTTGTAGTGACCTTCCGGGTCACCGTAGCTCTTCAGGTTGCAGACCCCGTACTCCATCGGAGTCCAGGTCGTGTTCCCCTGGGTGTCTCCGGTGACGGTCCCGGCGTACCAGGCGTACTGGCGGATCTCGCCCGGTCCGACGGTCGTGTCGATGTTGGCCCCCATGGCGGCGCCGTCCGAGACGCCCATGTCGTAGCTCAGCATCTGCGGGTTCAGACTGATCCGGCTGGAGCCGGTTCCGGCTCCGAACGCGAGGGGCATCTGTCCGGGCAGCATGTTGCGGAGGGTCACCTCGATGCAGTCGCCGGAGTTGACGCGGAGGACCAGAGGCTCGATCTCGCGGGTGCCGGCCGCGATGGCCGCCGCCTCGTCCGCGTGAATGAAGACGAGCGCGTTGGGGTCGCTCATGGCGAAGCGATCGCTGATCGAGAGGCCCTGGCCGTTGTTGGCGGGTCCGAGGAGGTCCGCCACGCGCCAGGCTTCGAGGTCGAAGGACCGGATCGGCGGCGTGCCGGGGCCGGTCGGACAGACGCCGAAGCGGAGCGGATGCTGCGGACGGGCCGCGTAGTCCTCGTTCCCGGGGAGCGTGGCGAGGCCCTCGACCGGAGCGGAGTGCGCCCGGAGGAGCCCCCACGCTCCGCCGCGGAGACCGGAGACATCGGCCTGCCCGACGAAGTAGTCGGTGGCGCCGCCCGGGACGGTGGTGTGTTTCATCCCGTCACCGAGGCGGAAGTAGGCCTCGAATTTCTCGGAGATCCCGTATTGCTGCATGTTCGTGTAGCCGGAGTCCGGGTTGCTCGGCTCCTGCAGCCATCTCGCGCCGTGGACCATGAAGGAGTGCTGTCCCTCCTGAGCTCCATGGGCGAGGGCCAGCTGCACGCGGTCTCCCGTGTACGCCTGACCGACGAAGGTGAACGGGTCTCCGTTGCCCGGCGAGGAGAACGGGTAGGCCGCCGCGTTGCTCATGGCGTGGCCGATCGGCTCCGCGCGGTAGTTGATGACCTCGCTGCCGCCGCCGGTCGAGATCACCTCGGGGTTGTTGACTCCGCCCGGAGCCTTCACCGGCAGGTTGGCGAGGTCGTAGGTCGGCATGAAGTCGCCCGTCTCGAAGACGAACTCCCGATAGGATCCGGCTCCGTTGAAGCCCGTGATGATGTTCGCGGCCCAGTGCGTCGGTCCGCCATCCGCGCGGGTTCCGAGCGGGGTCACTCCATCGGGCATGAACCAGATCGAGTCGGTCGGCTCGACCACGAGCAGGGCGTAGAGCCCGTGCTGCTGGTGGGAGGAGGGGCCGAAGTGATCGTGCGTGAAGACGGAGCGGATCGTCCGGTCTTCGCCCGAGTTGTTGACGCAGGGATCCACCCACCAGCGCTGAACGGTGGTCTGCGCGCCGAGCCAGTCCCCGTTGGGGCCCGACCCGAAGTACGGGTGCGCCTCGGCGGTGAGGATGTTGGCGGGAGTGCCGTCGGCGGCGAGCCCATCCCCGTCCGGATCGACGAAGGCGTTGTGCGCGTGGATCCGCTCGCGGACCTCCTCCGGGGAGAAGGTGCCGTCCTCGTAGTTCCAGCCGTTGCCGGCGCCGTCCGAGGAGGTCACGTCGAACTTCACCAGGTGGATGTGCTGACCGATGATGTCGGTCGGAGTGAAGATCTGGTAGTCGTCCAGGTTGAGGTTTCCGGGCATCAGGTTCGTCGCGCGGAAGGTCACGCAGTCACCGGAGTTCGCTCGGAAGAACAGGGGCTGGGGCGTGCGGGTGCCGTCCAGGGTCGAGAAGACATCCTGATTCAGGACGGCGACGCGGGCCTGGCGATCGTGCCACCCGTACTCGTTGATCGTCATGTCGAACTGGACATAGGCCGCATCGTAGCTGCGGTGGGTGGTCCAGCGGATCGTGCCGTTGCCGTCGACGAAGAGGGGCGGGCAGGGATCGGCGAACGGCGCACCCGGCTGCGGGGCGAGGCCGTTGACGAGGAAGTAGCCGGGGTTCCCGCTCGAGTCGAAGCTCGGATAGCCGATCGCGGGCCAGCCGTGGTCGGTGTCGATCGCGAGGGCATCCCCGAGGATCGAATCCGGGTTGTACGCCCCGGCGTGGTAGTCCATCGCCTTCTTCTCCAGAGAGGTCCCGTCCTGAGGCAGGAACTCGAACTCCGCGGTGTCGAGGCGACGGGCGAAGTAGAGGAGATAGGGGTTGGTGTTGTTGCTGCTCACGCGCTGGAAGACCGGATCGGACTGGTAGTGGGCCGAGATCGCGGCCGGACCGTCGGTGACGGTCGAGCTCAGGATGTGTCCCCGCGGGAGCCCCCCATCATGCTCCATGTCGAGAGGCGGCTGCGGAGCCCGGTGACCGGCGTTGCCCGCGATGTAGAAGGGGTATCCGGGCATGTCGGCGGAGGGCTTCGGCGGCATGATCCTTCCGGGGAGGGGAATGACCGCGAGGTTCGGCGTCCCGCCCGTGAGCTCGTAGTCCGGGAGGTTCCGGTCGAGGCTGCCGTCCTCGAAGACATCGTGCGCCCGCCAGAGGGCCCACATGCCCTGGGCGAAGTGCGGGTAGAGGTGGCAGTGATAGATCGAGTCGCCGGGAGTCAGGTTCCGGTTTCCACCTCCGCCGTAGTTGATGTCGTAGGAGAAGCTCGCGCCCGGTCCGATCGACTGGGAGTCGAGGTAGGTGGAGTTCTCATCCTTGTCCGAGTAGAGCCACTGGTGCGCGTGGAGGTGGAAGACGTGGGTCTCCGCACCGACGTGCAGGTTCTCGATGCGGACGGGATCGCCGATGTAGCTGCGATTCACGTTCGAAGGATCGCTGCGGTAGGTCACGTCGAAGGGCACCCCGGTGATCGGATCCCGCTTGACGGGCATCGCCGGGTCGCCGTTGACCCAAGACTCGAGGAAGAACTCCTCGAACTTGCACTCGCCGCAGTCCTTGCCGGGACCCTCACCGTTGCGCACGGCGATGACCTCGGCACCCATGCCGGCGGACCCGTAGTTGATGGCGAACCCGTCGCGGACTCCGTGGAAGATCGGGTCGGCGACCAGCTCCGGGTAGGCCTGGCGGATCGCGATCTCGTCGTGGAAGACGACCACGAACTCGCGATAGGACTCGCCGCACTCGACCGAGGTCGGCATGCCGTCGCAGTTCATCCCCTGCAGGTCGGTGATGATCGCGGTCAGGTCGGAGTGGACGATCTCGTTGTTGGCGTCGAGGATCGAGAGGACCGGGAGCCCGTCGAGGTCGAGCGCGTTGTAGTCGATGATCGGCGTCCCGTTCGGATTGAGCCCGATCGTCGCCATGTTCATGTCGTTGTCGCTGACCTGAGAGCGGTACCAGCTCGATCCCGCGGGCTCGACGACGACCGCGCCGAAGAGACCATGCGCCTTCGATCCGCCGTCTCCCTCACCTCCGGTGGTGGAGACGAGGCTGTCGACATGGAAGGTGCCGCGAGCGCTGGCGAAGTAGGTGTAGGTCGCGCTCTGGCCCGGCGCGAGCGGCGCATCGCCGTTCCGACCGAGCCCCGCGCCGTTCATGGCCCCTTGCGCGAGAGCCAAGCCGGTCACGTTGAAGCTGAGATTCCGGGTCCCCACGTTGTTGGTGAGGGTCGAATCGAGCAGGTTCGTGACGGTCACCTCGAGGCAGTCCCCCTCGTTCACTCGCAGGACGAGCGGTCGGGGGCGCAGGTCCGAGCGGATCTTCGCGTTTCCGGGCTGGACCTCGGTCCCGACTTCGGGAACGACGTTCCGGGCGAGCGCGAAGACCATGCCGTTCGGATCGAAGGCACCGAATCGGTTGTAGTAGAGCGATTGATCCAGAGCGACCACGTTCGCCGTCACCGTGTTGGTGCAGGGCAGCGGGTAGTACTCGGGGTCGGGGCCATGGTCCTGGGCAAGGATGGCCGGAGCGAACGCAAGTGCGAAGAGTGCGCATAGGACGACCCTCATGGGTGGTCCTCCCTTCCACGTCGGGATAAGTCGGAGACCTAGGTGCCCGTCAATCGACGGGGACTCCATATGTTTCAAAAGTCGGACGAGGAGGAAGGAGGCCGAATCCGGCGCCCCTGCGAGGATCCCGGGGTCCCCCGGGCTCCACACACCTCCCTGCCAGAGCCTCCGGATAAGGTGGAGGCCTTCGGCGGAGCGAACCGAATACCGACTCGCCCCGAGCCGTGAACCGATGACCCCATATCACCGATGCACGAAGCTACACCGCGATCCTATCCCTCCGGGAGTGGCGTGCAACTGCAACTCACCGAAGCCGACGGGTGCTGATACGAATGTCAGTTCAATGACATCAGTGATGTCGTGAAGCCCTGCTCCCCTCGTCTGCTTCGTCCGCCATAGGTGCGCTGCGGAGAGGGACGGCAGACACCGGAGTCAGCTCTCGAAGGTGAGGGCGATGGGAGAGCATCGAATTCGAGGGGACGGCTCCGCCTCAGGAGGAGGAGTCCGGACGGAGCTCGACTCGGACGCGGTCATCGAGGATGCGGAGGTAGGCCCCGTAGGCGCCTCGACCATTGCGGACCTCCACGACCAGGCGGTTCCAGCCTGCGTGAAGCGGCAGCCTGAGCAGGTGTGCGTCCGGCTTCGCGGCCTGCGTGCCGTCATGACGGAAGAGCTCCACACCGTCGAGGAAGACTCGTGAGGAGTCATCCGCCCCCAGGGTCGCGAGGACGCGCCGGTCCTGCGCCGACCGATCCTCGGCGGAGTGGAGCCAGACCTCGGCGAGGACCATGGCTTCCTCCGCCGCGATCGGATCCGCGTCGAGCCCGAGGAGGTCGAGGTAGCCGCTCGATCGGGTCTCGCGCACCTCCCAGCCGATCTCCCCGCGCTTGCCGACCTTGCGGGCATCGGTGGGAGGTGGGGGGGAGCCCGCCTCCGCCGGGTCGAGGTATCCGATGACGCGCCAGCGGCGGACGAAGTCCCCCGGGAGATCGTCGGCGAGGAGCGCTCGACCCTCCTCGAGCACCCCGAGTCCGCGGGCGTCGAGCTGGTCGAGGAGGAGGCTCCGGCGGGTCTCCGTCGCCTCGATCGCGAGCAGCCCGCGCAGGGAGAGGTAGGGATCCTCGGGGTGGGCGCGGAGCGCGGCGACGATGGCATCGTCGAGGCTCGCATCCCCGAGGCGGTCGGCCAGGAGGCAGGCGGCGAGGCGGACGCGACGCACCGGGTCGCCGAGGCCGGCGAGGGCGAGCTCCCGGGTGAACGGCTGCTCGGGGCGGGCCTCGAGCAGCAGGCGTCGTCGGTTGGCGTCCGAGGCCTGCCGCCAGATGGGGAGGGCCCGGGCCGGGGTCGACTCGAGTTCCTCCAGGGAGCGGAGGGCCGCGGCGCGGGGTGGGAGCCAGAGGCCATCCCGGTCGGTGTCGACCCAGATGGGGTTTGTGAGGGCGAGGGGACGGATCGGGCGCTTGGTGTCCGGAATCACCGGCGCCATCGGGTCGTCTCCCTCCACGATGACGACGATCCAGGCATCTCCGGGGAGGGAGAGGGTCCGCTCGACTCGCAGCCGCTCCACGGTGCGCGCCTCGGGCACGGGGATCGTCAGGGCCCGGTCGCCGTTCACCACCACGATCACGCGGTCGACATCGATCCACGACGCGGCGGAGACGGCCAGACCGAGCTCGACCGCGCCCGGGGGGAGACCCGGGTCCCCGGCGGTGACGCGGCTCCCGACCGGAGCCCCGTTGATCGTGAATTCCACGAAAGGTCCGGTGGTCGTGAACATCCGCTTCCCACGGACCGCATCGACGAGCCAGCGCGGGTCGAACTCCCCCGGATCCTCGCTCGGGGTCAGGCAGAAGTTTCTCGGGACGCCGGCGATGCAGGCTCGGACGGCGTGGCTGTCCGAGTTGCCGACCGCGGCGGGGGTCTGACCCAGGTCGAGCAGGGAGAACCAGTCCTCGAGGACGGAGTGACGGGAGCTCCCGGTGAAGACCGGGTCGACGCCGGTCTCGTAGTAGCCCCAGCAGGCGTTCTCGTTCAGGACCTCGATCGAGTCGAACTTCCGGCTGTAGTTGGGGCTCTCCGAGAGTCCGCTGACGGGGTCCAGCCCGGTCTTCGCGAAGTAGTCGATGCCCAGCCAGCGGGGGTGGTTCACCTGGATGACGCTTCGCGCTCCGGTCTTCGAGTCATGGGCGCGGAACGCGCTGAAGAGCGTGGGGGCGTGAACGGCCCGACTCGGCAGGAGGGGACCCCCCGGGGCGGCGGGGAAGACGTTGAAGTGGCCGATCGGCGTGGAGACCTCGTTCCCCACCACCGAGAAGAGGCGCGGGGAGACCCCCAGCCGGGAGATCGTGGGGGAGTAGTCGGTGTGGTGGTTGTGGTCGGTGGAGACCGCCACCTCGAGTCCCTCGCCCACGATGCTGATGATCCGCTCCTCGAGATTCGAGTCACCGTGTCCCGAGTAGGTCAGCGTGTGGAGGTGGAAGTCCGCGCTGATCCACCCGGTGGAGTCGATCTCGTGGACGAGGGTCGCGTCCAGGCGGGCGGTCCCTCCGTCCGTGATCTCGACCACATGGGTGTCGATCGAGTACTCCAGGCCGTGGGAGGCGTGCACGGTGTAGGTCCCGACCGGGACGGTGATCCGCCCGCGCCCGGAGAGCGAGTAGACGATGTCCTTGCGGACCGCCAGCTCCAGCGGCGCGGCCGCGATGTTCGGGAACAGGTCCGCCCCCGGGGCGTGGTCTCCGCAGAAGGTCAGGCGTCCGGGGATCGGGCCCTTCCCCTCCTCGGAGATGCTGAACTCGAGGATGCCGTGGGCCCCCTCCCCCGCGAGGGAGTGCAGCGGGAGCGTGTCGGGTTCGACGGGGGGCGAGGGAGCCTGCCCCGAGAGGGGAGGGATGAGCAGGAGGGACCAGAGAACGACCTTCGCGAGACGCGACGGCGGGGCTGGAGCGCGCATGACGGGGACCTTCCGTTCCGGGGACCCCTGCACGGTACCGAGCCTCGACCCGGCGGGGCAAGCCCGCAGTGGACCCGCGGCGTCCCGCGTCGGGAGCCGGGAGCTCAGCGGGACTCGGCCGGCGGTGTCCGGAAGACCGTGAGGTCGGGGTGGCGGCGGAGGGCGGTGGCGGGGAGCGCCGGATCGATCGTCCCCTCGAGGACCCGATCGAGGAGGTCCTGCTTGCCGGGCTGAGGGACCCAGAGGAGGACCCGGCGGGCCGAGAGGATCTGATCGACGCCGATCGTGAGCGCCTTCTGCTCCCGCGCCGCTCCGAAGTTGTCGATCGTCGTCTCCTCCGCCAGTCGGACCCGGTGATACCCCGGAGTGGTGTCCCCGGGCTCGTTGAACGCGATGTGCCCGTTCCCTCCCAGCCCGAGGAGGCAGGCGGCGAGGGGGGCGCTCCGGTGGATCGCATCGAGCCGGGCACCCTCCCCGGGATGTTCCGGGGAGATGATCGCCCCCCGAGCCCCCTGGGGGATCCCGAGAGGGTCGAAGAGCTGGCGCGCCAGCGTCGCGGCGAAGGTCTCCACGCCGTCGGGTGGATCGATGTACTCGTCCAGCTGCTGGAACTGGAGGTGGCACCAGAGACCGCGAGCGTCGGGATCGGCGACGATGCGGGAATAGAGCGGCTCCGGAGTCCTTCCGGTCGGGAGGCAGATCCTCTCCCCGGGGACGAGGCCCCGCTCCAGCTCCGCGCGGACGGCGAGGAGGAGGGCTTCCGGGTCCTTCTCGACGATGATCCGGGGTGCGTCTCCCATCGGGCCTCCCTCGTCGGGCGCCGCCCCGGGGGGGCGTCACGCCCGGAACTGTCGCTTTCCGGCGCAACGGACCGCTCCGGAGATTAGAATCCCCGGTCCGACCGCCGGGGCTGGTCCCGCGGGCGGCGGCGAAAGGTCCAGACATGAAGTACTACGAGAACATCCTCGACACCATCGGTCACACGCCGCTGGTCCGGATGAACCGGATCTTCGGCGACTCCAAGGGCCTCTGCCTCGCGAAGGTCGAGGCCTTCAACCCCGGCGGGAGCGTCAAGGACCGGATCGGCGTCAACATGATCAACGCTGCCGAGCGCGAGGGCCACCTCAAGCCCGGCGGGACGATCATCGAGTGCACCTCCGGAAACACCGGCTTCGGGCTGGCGCTCGTGGCCGCGGTCCGCGGCTACCGCGCGATCTTCACCATGCCCGACAAGGTCGCCCCGGAGAAGAGCCGACTGCTCAAGGCGATCGGAGCCGAGGTCCGCCTCTGTCCGACCGCCGTCGAGCCGGACGACCCGAGGAGTTATTACTCGGTCGCCCGGAAGTTGCACGCGGAGATCGAGAACTCCTACTACCCGAACCAGTACCACAACCCCTGGAACCCCGACGCCCATGTCCACTCGACCGGTCCCGAGATCTGGGAGGACACCGCGGGGCGGATCACCCACTTCGTGGCCGGGATGGGCACGGGGGGCACCATCTCCGGGATCGGCAAGGTCCTCAAGGGGCACAACCCCGAGGTCCGGGTCATCGGCTCCGACCCGGTGGGCTCCCTCTACGCGGAGTACGCGCGGACCGGCGAGCTGACCGAGGCTCACACCTACCTCGTGGAGGGGATCGGCGAGGACTTCCTGCCGACGACGATCGACTTCTCCGTCATTGACGAGGTGATCCAGATCGGTGACCGGGAGTCCTTCGCCTGGGCGCGGCGGCTCGCCCGCGAGGAGGGGATGCTCTCGGGCAGCTCCGCCGGGAACGCGGTCGGAGCCGCGGCGGAGGTCGCGAAGCGGCTGGGCCCCGACGATGTCATGGTGGTCCTCATCCCCGACACCGGGGAGCGCTATCTCTCCAAGGTCTACGACGACGACTGGCTCCGTCGCCACCAGCTCATCGACTCCCCGATGTCGATGACGGCGGGGGAGATCCTCGCGGAGGGCTCCTCCCGGCGGGGGCTCCTCCAGGTCGGACCGGGGGCGACGATCGCCGAGGCGGTCGCCGTGATGCGGGAGAACGACATCTCGCAGCTCCCCGTGCTGGACGGGGACCGCATGGTCGGGAGCGTCCGGGAGCGCGAGGTGATCGAGGCCCTCCTCAAGGGGGACAGCGCCACCGATCGCAAGGTCGAGGAGATCATGAGGGAGCCGTTCCCGGAGCTTCCGGAGAGCGCCACCGCGGATGAGATCCTCGCCTGCCTCGACGGCCCGAGCGCGGCGGTCCTGATCGGACATGGAGACCACCGTCGCATCATCACCAAGTACGACCTCATCCACTCGGTGCGCGGGAAGGCGAGGAGCTGAATGGCCTCCGAAGATCGAGAGCTCCGAGGCTTCTCCACCCGCGCGATCCACGCGGGGCAGGCCCCGGACCCCAGCACCGGCGCGATCATGACCCCGGTCTACTTCACGAGCACCTACGTGCAGGCGGCGCCGGGGGACCATCAGGGGTACGAGTACTCCCGGACGGGGAACCCGACCCGCACCGCGCTCGAGGAGAACCTCGCCGCGCTGGAGGGCGGGCGCCACGGGCTCTGCTTCGGCAGCGGGCTCGCCGCGACCGACGCGATCCTGAAGACGATGCGCTCCGGTGATCACATCGTCGCCTGCAACGACCTCTACGGGGGGACCTTCCGCATCTTCCGGAACGTCTACGAGCCGTTCGGCATCCGCTCGACCTTCGTCGATGCCTCCGACCCCGCGAACATCACCGCGGCGATGGATGAGAGCACCCGCCTCATCTGGATCGAGACCCCCACGAACCCCCTCCTGAACGTGGCGGACATCTCCGCGATCGTGGAGGCGGTCCGAGGCCGGGATGTGAAGGTCGTCGTCGACAACACCTTCGCCACGCCGTACCTGCAGCAGCCGCTCGCCCTCGGGGCCGACCTGGTCGTGCACTCGATGACCAAGTACCTCGGCGGGCACTCGGACGTGGTCGGCGGGGCCCTCATCACCAGCGACTCCGAGTGGGCGGAGCGCCTCGCCTACGTCCAGAACGCCGCGGGAGGGGTCCCCGGCCCGATGGACTGCTTCCTCGTCCTCCGGGGGACGAAGACCCTCGCCGTGCGCATGGATCGCCACGAGGAGAACGCGCGGCGGGTCGTCGGCTTCCTGCAGGAGCACCCCCGCGTGGCCCGCGTTCACTACCCGGGGCTCGAGTCCCATCCGGGCCACGAGATCGCCGCGAGACAGATGTCCGGCTTCGGCGGCATGGTGAGCTTCGTCCTCGTCGGCGAGGAGGAGCAGGACGCGAGGGATCTCGTCTCGCGCACGCGGATCTTCTCCCTGGCCGAGTCCCTCGGCGGGGTGGAGAGTCTCATCGAGCATCCGGTGTCTATGACCCACGGGGCGATCCCCCGGGAGGAGCGGCTGAAGGCCGGGCTGAGCGATGCGCTCATCCGGCTCAGCGTCGGCATCGAGGATGCCGAGGACCTGATCGAGGATCTGGGTCAGGCGCTCGACGCCTGACCTCGTCGAGGCTCCGAGGAGAGAGCGCGGCCGCGATCGGTGCGAGGCACCGGTCGCGGCCGCGCTGCTTCCCGCGGGGGGCTCCGCCTCACTCGGTGCTGTCGACGCTGTCGAACATCGTCAGCCCGAGGGCCCCGAAGAAGAGGACGGGGAGCCAGGCCGCGAAGAACGGCGGGAGGACCTCCCGGTTCCCCAGCTCCGCCGAGTACATCGTCGCGATCAGGTAGACGGCGGAGATCCCGATGGCGAGGGCGATGCCGATGACGATCGAGCGGTTCTCCCCGCGCAGGACGAAGGGGACCCCCAGCAGCACGAGGATGAAGTTCGAGAGCGGGAAGGCGAAGCGCATGTGCAGCTTCACCTCCAGGTGCCTCAGGTCCCGGCGCTTCGACTGGTCGAGGAGCTCCCGGAAGGAGAGGAACTGGATCTCCGCGTCGGTCGACTCGAGGTCGACCGGCTGGATGTCGGTCTTGAGCTTGTATCGGTCGAAGTGCTCGGAGTACCGCTCCTCCTTGCTGGCGCCCAGGGTGGGGATCCGTCGGCTGTTCTCGTCCCAGCGCTGGATGTAGCCATCGAGGAGCAGCCAGTAGGGCTCGCCCCCATCGTCCGGGACCTTCCAGTGGATCTCGTGGGCCTTGATCCGACTCTTGATCTTGTTCGAGTTCCGCTCCTCGCGGTGATAGCTCTCGATCGTGACGTAGACCCCGCGCTGCTCCGAGGGGAGGTACTCGTCGACGGACACGAGCTGGTTCCGGTTGTCGGTCAGGTCGTCCGGTCGGATCGTGTCCTTGGTGCTCCCGTAGGCCGTCGCGGTCCGGATCAGGTCCTTGAGGTTGGGGATCACCCCCTCCTGGAGCAGGATCATGCCGACCGTGGAGATCGCGGCGATGAGGAAGAACGGAGCGAGGATCCGGGCGGTGGAGAGCCCCGCGAGGCGGAGCGGGATCAGCTCGTTCCCCTTGTTCAGCTGGGTGATCGCGAACATGGTGGCGAGCAGGGTCAGGATCGGTCCGAAGTAGTTCACGAAGTAGACCGGGATCGTCGCGGTGAAGTAGCGCACGAGGACGACGAAGATCGACTCTTCCTGGTTGAGGAAGCGCTCCAGGCGGGAGAGCCCGTCGATCATCACGAAGAGACCGAGGATGGCGAGGGCGCAGATCGACCACGCGATGGCGCCCTGCCGCAGGAGGTATCGGTCCGCCGTGCGCAGCGGCAGCGCCTCCCGCAGGATCCCGAGCCGCTCCGAGATCATCGGCGCGCCACCCTTCCCGTCAGCAGGAGCCCGAAAAGGAGGAGGACGATGTTTCCCATCATCAGGGCGAAGGGGGCGGGGACCCCCTGATCCTTCACGAGGGACTCCCCGAGGAGGAGGAGCGGGAAGAAGACCGCGATCACCAGCAGCACGCCGATGAAGAACGGGACCATCTTGTGGCGATGCCGGAACGCGACCGAGATCGGGAACCCGAGGAACCCGAACGTGAAGATCGAGAGGGCGAGAGCGCGCCTCTCCCAGATCTCCCCCTTCGCCTTGCCGATCCGGCGCTCGTAGTAGCGCACGCTCGCCGCCGCCTCCTCGTACGCCCGCTCCTCGGAGGAGAGCTCCCGATCCGGGTCGGCGGGGGGGCGATGGGCGGCGAGGCTCGTCACCGTCTCGCGGGCCTCCTCCGCCAGCTGGCGGTACTCGACCGATTTCCGGTTCAGCTCCGAGTTCGTCCAGTCTCCCTCGCGCTTCGCCTTCTCGTTGATCGGGAACTTCAGCTCGATCTCATGAAGGTCGATCAGCCGGTCGTACTTCGTGATCCCCGCCTTCGGGAAGAGGTAGCCGCGCTGGGGCTCCGGCAGCGAGATCTGGACCTGCGAGAGGGTGAAGAGGATCACCTCCTCCTCGTCCTGCACCTCCAGTGTGGCGCGCTTCGCCCGGATCTTGGTGGGAGGAGTGGGGAGATCCGGCTCGGCATCGGGGACCTCGATGGGCCCGCTCGAGGCGAGGAGCACCTGGGAGGTGAAGTTCTCGAGGGGAATCCGCTTCTCGATCGAGACCCCCTTGAGGTACCGGCCCTCCTCGATCTCGTCCCAGTGGACGACGCCCCCCTCCTTGTCGATCTGCAGCTTCCCCTTGCGGGAGTCGCCGAGGTGCTCGAGCTGCTTCACGAGGTAGCGGGTGATGTTGCGCTGCTTGTAGTGGGCGTGGGGGAGCACGGTCCCCTGCGTGGCCAGCCCGACCACGCAGAGCGCCGCGGCGAGCAGGAGCATCGGCCGGGCGATCGAGAGGGGAGAGATCCCGCTCGCCACCGCGGCGGTGTACTCGCGGTCCGCCACGAACCGTCCGTATCCGAGGGTGGAGGCGACCATCAGAGAGAGGGGGACCGTGAAGTAGCAGGAGTAGCCGAGGGACTCGACCATCCAGGGGAGAATGATGCGCAGCGAGTAGCCCCCCTGGACCGCCTGGATCCCGAGGATCAGGAGGAAGAGGAGCGAGAGCGCCACGAGGCTCAGGCCGAAGATCGTCACCAGCTCCCGGAGGAGGTACCGGGAGAGGGTCCGGGAGCTGCCCCTGTTGAACATGGCCGAGATCATAGCCGAGGCGGCGCCCCGCGTGCCCGTCCTTCGGAAAACTCACGGTCGGCGGGGAGCGGGTCGGCTCAGTCGGTCTTCTCCGCCCGGTGCGTGCAGGAGCAGGGGGTCGCGTGGCAGCGGGGGCAGCCGGTGGCGTACTTCTCTCGCGCCGCCGCGGCGAGGTCGATGCCCCGCATCGACGCG
>Ga0181594_10000880_pt1 | contig 28248 bp, 27 predicted proteins | sample 071ome_18_FD_145603 | JGI IMG/M metagenome (GOLD analysis project Ga0181594, IMG submission 145603) | Coastal salt marsh microbial communities from the Groves Creek Marsh, Skidaway Island, Georgia - 071413BT metaG (spades assembly) | ecosystem: Environmental > Aquatic > Marine > Intertidal zone... | reverse complement strand
ACCGCCGTCGTCACCGGTGGCGGAGCGGGGATCGGGCGAGCGACGGTCGAGTTGTTCGTCGCTCACGGTGCCGAAGTCCACGTCGCCGAACTCGACCCGGACCTCGTGGTCGAGGTCGGCGCCATCGACGGCGCGATCGCCCACCACGTCGACGTCCGAGACCCCGATCGGGTCGCCGCATTCGCCACTACGGTCCCGACCCCTGATGTCATCGTCAACAATGTCGGTGACTACCGGCCATCCGTCCGGTTCCCTGAAAGTGGACCCGACTCATGGCAGGCGATGTACGAGGTCAACCTGCTCCATCTCTTCGCCGTGACCCACGCGTTCTTGCCCCGCATGATCGAGGCCGGGCGAGGCAGCATCGTCAACCTGCACTCGGTCGAAGGCATGCGGGGCTACCCGGGCGAGCCCGTCTACGCCGCAATGAAAGCCGGAGCCGCGCACTTCACGACCTCACTCGCCGCAGGGGTCGGCCGGCACGGCATCCGGGTCAACGGCGTCGGCCCCGATCTCACCCAGACCCCCCAAGTCGACTATCTCCGACGGCCCGAAGACGCCGATCCGGATGCCTGGCGCGACTGGGCGCCCGTCGGCCGGGTCGGGTGGCCGGCAGAGACCGCCCGCACCATCCTCTTCCTTGCGTCGGACCTGAGCTCGTTCATCACCGGCCACAACATTCCGGTCGATGGTGGCAGCCTCGCCCAATCGGGCTGGACCTGGAGCCCGCGCGCCGGACGATTCGTGAACCGGCCGACCACCCAGTAGCGAACTCAGGCGACGACCCGCATCGCACCCACCTCGAGGCCGGCGTGGTTGCGAACAGGATCGAGCTCGACATCGACGGCGAAGCCGAGGTCGCGCATCAGCCACAGCACCGCCGCCTCCGCCGCTCGCGTCGCGCCATCGCGGGCCTTCAACGACCACGCCAGGCCTGACTCGACATGGACACCGGAGAACACGCCTTCGGCCCCCGTCTTCACGGCGAGGCCAGACGAGGCCTCCATGATCCGGGTGCACATCCGTCCGGTTCCGGCAACGAGGAACGGCTCCGCCTGCATCGCCGCGAAGAGGCGCCGGCCTTCGTCGGTCGTGGCGAGGGTCGCCCACCCCTGGGCCAGGTTGGCGAGTGGCATACCCCAGATCGGGATCCCGCAGCCGTCGATCACTGGTGTCTGGTCGGAGAGATCGACCCCACACGCAGCCTCCGTTGCCTTGGTGACGTGGTGGGCCTGCACCGGATGCTCGGGATGCAGATAGCCGGTGGGGTCGATGCCGAGGTGGCGGCACACCGTGAGAAAGCCGACGTGCTTTCCTGAGCAATTGTTGTGGCGACGGTCAGCGGCGATCTCGTCATGCACCAAGGCATGTGCCGACGCCTCGTGAAGCGGAAGATGGGCACCACATTCGAGGGTGTCGGTGTCGAACCCGAGTCGGTGGAGCCACTCAGCGACCGTGTCGACGTGCCGAGGCTCACCGCTGTGACTCGCACACGAAAGCGCCAGGTGCCCCTGTTCAAGGTGGAACGCATCGGCCGCGCCTGTGGCGACCAGGGGGAAGGCCTGGATCGGCTTCATCGACGAACGAGCCAAGGTCCATCGCTGGGGCTTGCCGAACCCGGATCGATGCCCATCGGCGCCGACGATGGCGACATCCACCTCGTGGTGGCTCTCCACCACTCCCCCACGAGTGACTTCGACGACGAGCGGCGGCGACATAGACGCCCAGCATGCCGGATCGGGGGCGATACGGTCGCGTGATGCCGATCGACGTCACCGCAGCACGAGCCGCGACACCGGGCTGTCAGGACTTGATCCACCTCAACAACGCCGGCGCAGCACTGCCGACGCACGCCGTCCTCACCACCCAGATCGAGTACCTGAAACTCGAGGCCCGGATCGGGGGCTATGAGGCGTACACGCACGAACAGGCCCACATCGACAGGATCCGTCCAACGATCGCCCGCCTGATCGGAGCCGACCCGAGCGGTGACGAGATCGCACTGACCGTCAACAACACCGCAGCCTTCGATCTCTTTCTCTACTCATGGGCGATCTCACCGACCCACGCGCCCAGCCCCGGTGACCGCATCCTCACGACCGAAACCGAGTACGGCGCGAATTTCGTCGCCTACCTCCATCTCGGCCGGCGGTTCGGCATCGAGGTCGAGGTTGTTCCCTCCAATGGCCACGGAGAGATCGATCTCGACGCACTCGAGGCCACCATCCGACGAACCGACGTCGGCCCTGTCACGCTGATCGCGCTCAACCACATCCCGACTAACGGCGGCCTGATCAATCCTGCCGCCGGCGTCGGGGCGATCGCCCGCGAGTACGGGATCACCTACCTCCTCGATGCCTGCCAGTCCGCCGGCCAAATCCCCCTCGATGTCGACGAGTTGGGCTGTGATGCCCTCACCGCCGCCGGTCGCAAGTTCCTCCGGGGGCCGCGGGGCACCGGCTTCCTCTATGTTCGGTCGTCGATCCTGCCGTCGATCGAGCCGATCATGCTCGACCACTCGACGGCTGAGTGGCTGGAGCCGGATCACTACGAGATCGACCCGACCGCTCGGCGGTTCGAGCAATGGGAGCGCAACCATGCTGCGCTCCTCGGCCTCGGCCACGCCGTCCAGGAGGCGCTCGACCACGGCCTCGACGCCATCGCCACCCGGGTTCAGGGTCTCGCCGACGTCCTTCGTGGCCGTCTCACCGACGAGGTTCCGCATGCCACCGTGCGCGATCTCGGTCGGGAGCGGTGCGGAATCGTCACGTTCTCTCTCGACGGAGCCGAACTCTCCACCGTGCATGCTGCGCTGCGCGACGCAGGCATCAATGTCTCGATCGTCCCCCCTGCGAGTGCCCTCATCGACACCCGCAGACGTGACCTTCCTCCGATGATCCGAGCGTCGGTGCACTACTACAACACCGAGGACGAGATCGATCAGTTGATCACCGAGCTCACCCGTCTGCGATGACACCCACGGGGTGAGGCTGCGGGATCTTGTACCCGCCCGGACCACCTACCCCTGCGAGCCGTACAAGCCCTCGAGTTCGTCGGCCTCGGAGTCGGCCATGTGGTAGCTCTCGTCGTGGTTCGGGAACGCACCCGAACGCACATCCTCAGCGAAGGCCGTCATCGCCTCGACCGACCGGCCCTTGAGGTCGGCGTAGCGGCGCACGAACTTCGGGACGAAACGATCTTCGATGCCGAGTAGGTCGTGGTAAACGAGCACCTGCCCGTCGGTGTGCATGCCGGCCCCGATCCCAATGGTTGGGATGTTGATCGCCTCCGTGACCATCTCAGCCACCCGGACAGGCACACCCTCCAGCACGACAGAGAAGCAGCCGGCGTGCTCGAGCGACTTCGCCGCCTGCACGAGCTTGCGGGCGTGCTCCGCCTGGGTGCCCTGCACCCTGAAGCCACCCATCGTATGAATCGACTGCGGGGTCAGACCGATATGGCCCATCACGGGGATCTCGGCATCGATGATCTTCTCGATCATCGGGAGTCGCTTGCGACCGCCCTCAAGCTTCACCGAATGCGCACCGGCCCGCATCAACCGAGCGGCATTGCACACCGTCTCCTCGGGGGAGACGTGGTAGCTCATCCAGGGCAGGTCGCCGACAATGTGGCAGTCGGGCTTGGCCCGGGCGACCGCCGCCGTGTGGTGCACCATGTCGTCGACCGTGACCTGCAAGGTGTCGTCGTACCCGAGTACGACCATGGCGACGGAATCGCCAACGAGAATGAGGTCGGCGCCGGCATCACTTGCGATGCGAGCGCCGGGTGCGTCGTACGCCGTGACCATCACGAGCGGCTCACCACCGTCACGCACCTTGCGCGCAGCAATTGCAGGGGCAGAGAGGCCCATGACTGACTCCTTTGACTCGTCCAGCGCCCTTCAGCTGCCGGCGACGACATCACGATACCGACCTCGCCGTCCCCGACACAAGGGTCTACGGCGCGAGCTCAGGCGCCCCCGATGGCGCGGCTCTCGGTGAGATGGTTCCACCGACAGGCCGGGCAGACCTCGACCACATAGCCCGTGCTGACCGACTTGCGGCGGGCAATCCGAGTCATCTCGCGGTCTGACGTGACACAGCGTCCGTGCTTGGGCAACCGCGGCCCAAAGACATAGGTGACCTCGACGAGGGTCGGCTGCTCGCACATCGGACAATCCCGACCGGCTGGCGTGCCGCAGAACTCCGCGTTCCGGACCAGTTCGCGTTGTGCATCACACAGCTGTTCCCGGCTCAGGTCACCGTCGCGAAACGCCGCGAGCGTTGCCTCGCGCGCCAACCGGTAGTCGATCCCGCCAGAGGTGGCGACGTGCTGGAGGCCCAGCTTGGTGCGCGCCGTCATTGCTGCCGAGAGTACCCCTCCCCCGCTCCCCACGTCGCCGCGGCCTACCGTGTCGATCATGTCGAGCTACGACCCCCGGACGCCGACGCAACGTCCCCTCGACTATGTCGAATTCGGCCCCGGGCTCGTCGACGACGTCGACCGTCGCGTGATCGGCGACACTCGCCGCCGCAAGGTCCTCGACCTTGGCTGCGGTGCCGGCCACACCGCCGTGGGGCTCGCTCGCCGGGGTGCCCGCGTGATCGCAACCGACAGCGACGCTGAACAGGTCGCCGCCGCCCGCCGCCTTGCCGCCGAGCATGACGTCGCCGTCGAATTCCATGAGGCCGGGCCGGCTGAGCTCGCGTTCGTACGCGCCGACCAAATCGATCTCGCCGTGTCGGTGTGGGCACTGAGCCTCGTCGAGGATCTCGATCGAGTCTTTCGCCAGGTCCACCGGTGCGTTCGCGCTGGCGGACACGTTGTCGTATCGCTCCCCCACCCGGCGCTCCTGACCGCTGATCCCGGCGATCCGACCCGTGTCGTGCAGTCGTGGAAGACCACCGGCCCGATCGGCGAGCGTCACGTGCACACCGCGGAAGATCTCGTCACCGCCTTCACCCGCACGAATTTCGCAGTCGACGTTCTCCTCGAACGTCACCACGGCGGCCCCACGCCGGTCACCTTGCTCGCCCGAGCCCGACGGCTCGGCGCCTGATCAGGCCGACGTCTCGGCCCACCACCGCCGCAGGACATCGATCGCCTCGTCTCGCTGCAGGGGGCCGTGTGCGAATCGGTGCTCGAGAAGGGCTGCGTGGGCCCGCCCGATCAAGGGTCCGAACTCGATGTCGAGCAACGCAGCGACCTCGACCCCTGACAGCGGCGCCACAGGCTTGTCGAGATCGGGTTCGGCCTCACGCAGCCGCTCGAGCTCGGCCTTCGCAGCAGCAAGATCGGTCGTGTCTGTGCCCGCCCGCAGGGCTGCCACGAACGCCAGACGAGCCTCGAGGTCGAGACCCTCCGGTGCGGCTGCCGCTGAGCGCCGCAGCACCTCCGCCGACGTTGGCGCAGTGCCAGGTTGGAGCCATGGCTCGGCGTCGGTGAGCCACGCCACCGACCGGGCAAGTTCACCGCTGGGCTTCAGGCGATGGAGTTCACCCTCACGCTCCGCAGGTGGCGCATCGAGGAGCAAGGCCGCCCATCGATCAACGGATTCAGGGGCGACAGCAACGGTGCGCTCAGCGAGGCGATCCGAATCAAGCTCCTGTGCAGCGATCGCCGGAAGCACGTCGACCAACAGGCCGGTGGACGAAAGAAACCGGAAGCCGGGTCGTGGGTCCGGCACGAGCAACATCTTCTGGAGTTCGTCGCGGACCCGTTCGACCGACACGATCGCCATGCGTTCGCGCATCGCGCCAACCGCGTCCATGAGTTTGAGGTCGGGTTCAAGACCGAGGGTGGCGATGAAGCGCGCTGCGCGAAGCATCCGCAATGGGTCATCGGAAAACGAGATCTCCGGATCGAGCGGGGTTCGTAACCGGCCCGCCTCGAGGTCGGCGGCGCCGCCGAACGGGTCGACGAGCGCGCCGTCGGCGAGATCGATCGCCATCGCGTTGACGGTGAAGTCGCGCCGAGCGAGATCGTCGTGGACATTGTCGCCGAATTCGACGATCGGCTTGCGCGACGACTCGTCGTACGCATCAGCCCGGTGAGTCGTGATCTCGTAGACGACCCCGTCGATGCGGCACGCGATCGTGCCGAATCGCTCACCAGTGGTCCACACCGCATCGGCGAACGGATCGACGAGCGTCTTGATCGCCTCGGGACGGGCATCGGTGGTGAGGTCATAGTCGACGTCGTCGCGCACGCGACCGAGCAGGTCATCGCGAACGAGTCCGCCGACGAGATAGAGCCGATACCCCGCGCTCGCGAACGCGGCAGTAAGCGGCGCTACGGCCGCTCGGGCGGTGGCAACGGCCGACCCTGGGAGTTGGCTCATGGGGCGGGGCTCACCGCTCGCGATGGAGTTCATGGGCCGCACGGACGATCTCGATACCAGGACCACCACTGGTGGGGGACTCGGGTCGGGTGCGTTCGCCGACGAGTTGCGCCGTGACCGCTGCAGAAGAGTCGCGAACTGCGTCGAGGTCGTAACCGCCTTCAAGAACCGCGACGACTCGGCCTGGCGAGACGGTGGCAGCGAGCGCGCCGACCAGGTCGGCCATGTCGGCCGACGAATAGCCGAGTTCGGTGATCGGGTCGGCCCGGTGGCCATCAAAACCGGCGGAGATCAACAGCCAGGAGGCCCCATGGGCCTCGATGGCCGGAATGATGATGTCGTCAACCGCGGCCCGGGCAACGTCGCCGGTCGCACCAGGCGGGAGCGGCACGTTGATCGTCGCGCCCACGGCGACACCGCTCCCCCGCTCGTCGAGCATTCCTGTGCCGGGGTACAAGGGGGACTGGTGGATCGACGCGAACAACACCCGCGGATCGTCATAGAAGATGTCCTGGGTGCCGTTGCCGTGATGCGCATCGATGTCGACGATCGCCACCCGCTCACCTGCAGCAGCGAGTGTCGCGGCGGCGATCGCGACCGAATTGAACAGACAGAACCCCATCGAATCGGTGGGGGTCGCATGGTGGCCCGGTGGACGAACGACACAGAACGCGCTGCGGTGCTGACCTGACTCCTGCAGACCCTCCACCGCCGTGAGCACCGACCCGGCGGCCAGACGTGCCGCGAGCAGACTCCCTGCGCTCATCACCGTGTCCGGGTCGAGTCGACCACCGCCATCGGCGTCGACGGCAACGACGTGATCGAGGAGGGCACGGTCGTGCACGAGACAGATCTCGTCATCGGTCACGAGCCGCGGCAGCCGAGCATCGACGGCATCGACGACCCCTGATTCAGCGACGCCGGCCATCGCCGCACGCAGCCGATTGGGACGTTCAGGGTGAACTGTCCCCGCCGTGTGCTCGAGGCACCGCTCGTCACTCACCAGCAACAACACCCTGCCGAGCGTACCCCTCGGACCTGACGGCGTATCGTTGCTTCCGGCATGGGGATGAATGCATTGACCGTCGACTCCGCCCGAGTGCGGGCCGGGAGTTGGAGAGGGAGTGACGACCTCGCCTACCTCGTGCCGCTTTCGAGCGCCTCGACGCTGACCCCCTCAACCCTCGAACGGATCCGTTCCCAGCTCCGAAAGGACGGCTTCCGCTCCGTCGTCACTGCGGCGGTCGGCCCCTCCGAGCGAGACATGTTCGCCGCCGACGGCTTCACCGAACACGAGGCTCTGCATCTCCTGCGCCACGACCTGCGGGGCCCACGCCCTGAACGTCCTCGCCGGGCCCGAGGACTCCGCCGAGGGCGCGCCGGTGACATCGATTCGATCCTTGACGTCGACCGTCAGACCTTCGAGGCGTTCTGGCGGCTTGATCGTGACGGGCTACACGAGGCGATTCACGCCACGCCCACCGCCCGCCTCCGCGTCATTCGCGACCCTGACATCGTCGGCTACGCGGTAACCGGCCGGGCCGGCACACAGGGCTACCTCCAGCGTCTCGCTGTGCGCCCTGACCGGCAGGGACTCGGACTCGGGATCGACCTCGTTTCGGATGCGCTCCACTGGCTGCGCCGTCGAGACGTCAGCACCTGCTGGGTCAACACCCAGGAGGCCAACGCTGCGGCACTCTCGCTCTACACGAAGCTCGGCTTTGTCCCGGCTGCGCATCAACTGACCGTCCTCCGGCGAGACCTGTGATCCGTCGCGTTGCCCTCCTGCTCGCGGCAGTCGTCGCCCTTGCGTTCGGCGTGACGAGCGGATCCGCCAGCGCCCAACGTGGTCCCGGCCGCATCGATCTCGTCTCCCAGACCACCTTCGTCGCCGACGACGAGGTGTCGGTCAACGTCCGACTTCCGAACCTCGAGCCGGGACGCCAGATGCTGGTCCGGGTATTTCGGCCGATCGAGGAGCCAGATCGAATCCTTGACACCATCCAGAATCCGCCGACCGAAAACTCCGATCTTGCGAACTTCATCATCGATGACCTGACCGAGATCGCCGTCGGGTCCGGCGATCTGTTCACCATCACCCTGCCCGATGAGGAGATCGGCGAGATTCTGCGCCGCGAGCCGGGCGCCATCCCGATCCGCATCGACCTCATCGACGACGAGAACCTCATCCTCGACACGCTCGTCACGTTCGTCATTGTCGAGGACACGACGCTGTCGGCCCGGATCGACCTCGGCTTCGTGGCCGACGCCCGGTCACCGCTTTCGCATGGTGTCGATGAAATCGAGATCGATCCGACCGCAACGGTTGACCGGGTTGCAGCCGCCGTGGCCGACGCACCAGCACCGGCGCTCGTCTCGTTCACTCCCGAGACGCTCACCGCCCTCGCCGACCCCGCAACAGATCGGGGCCTGAGCGCCATCGACGACATCCGCCGACTTCTTGACGGTCACCTCTTGCCGCTCTCACCCTGGGTGTCGATCGACGAGGAGGCCTGGCGGCTCGCTGGGGAATCCGAACGTGTCTTCGGCCTCTTCGCCCAAGGCCAAGAGACGACGGAGACTTTCCTTGGTCGCACGCCTGTCCCGATCGTGCACATGGATCCCGACACAACTGCGGACACCGTTGGCTTGCTCCGCTCGGTCGGTGTCACCGGCGGCGTCGTCGAACCCACGCAACTCGATGAACTCACGATTGAGCGGGCCGACCGGCGCCCGATCGAAGTGCTCGACACAAACGGCATCACGATGCCCGTCCTTCTCGTCGACCGCGCCTTCGAGGCCGGACTCGTCGGCGATGACCCCGAACTCATCGCCCAGCACCGCTTCACCGAGTTGCTGTTCGAAGCCAAGCGGGTGGGAACCAATCGCGGCATCGTGCTCGACCTCACCACCGTCGATCAGGTGCCACTCACCTTGCTGCTTGACTTGATCGAGACCACCGATCGGCTCGGCTTGGCCTCAGTCGACGAGCTCATCACCCGCCCCCCTGCTCGCGACGCCGAAGGCGCAGTGCTCCGAGTCGAACTCCTCTCCGCGCCGCCTGGCGATGTCGGCGGGGCGGCGAGTGACCTCCGGTTAACCGAGTCCGTGCTTGCGTCCTATACCGCAATGGTGTCGCCCGCCGATGGCCCAATCGCTCCGCTGCGGACTGTCCTTCGCGCCGCAATGTCAGACGAACTCGACGCCGACGTGCACCGGACCTTCACCGACACCGTCTTCGATCTCGTCGCAGCAGGTACCGCCGACTTTGCCGTGGTTGAGTCGAGTCGAGTCACCCTGGCCACTCGAGCGGCAACCCTCCCTGTCACGATTCACAACGACCAGAACCTTGCGATGAACGTCATCGTCCGGACCACAAGCGAGAAGCTGCGTTTCCCGGATGGTGAAGAGCTCCAGTTGGTCCTCGCGCCTGGCCTGAACGAGCTTGAGATCCCGGTCGAGACCGTCACGTCAGGCGACGCTCGCATCCTCATCACCGTCACCTCGCCCGATGGGCGCCTCGACCTCGCGAACGGCTCGGTCAACGTCCGCTCGACGGCCATCTCCGGCCTCGGCCTGGTCGTGTCGCTGGTGTCGCTCGCTGTCTTGCTGACGTGGTGGCTCCGCACGATCATCCGTGTCCGCCGAACCCGGCGCGCTGCTACCGTGTCAGACACCCCGTCGTCTGACGACGGAGATCCTGCTGTCTCTGCCAACGAGGAATCCCTATCGTGACCGTTCGCATCGTCACCGACTCGTCCTGTGACATCCGTGGCGACGAGGTCGCCAGCCTCAACATTGAGGTGGTTCCGCTGTCGATCCGCTTTGGTGACGACGAGTACACCGATCGCGAGCAACTGTCGGTCGACCGGTTCTACGAACTCCTCGCCAGCTCCGACACCCTTCCAGAGACGGCAGCGCCGTCGCCGGGCCGGTTCGCTGAATCGTTCCAGCGGCATCTCGACGCTGGCGCCACCGCCATCGTCTGCATCAATATCAGCGCCGCTCTGTCAGCCACGATGCAGTCGGCGATCACCGCTGCCGATTCGATGGATGCCGACATTCGCGTCGTCGATTCCACCTCGATCACCGTCGGCCTGGGCTCGATCGTCATCGCGGCTGCCGAAGCCGCGAAGAACGGTGCGTCGGCCGACGAGGTCGTCGCCATCGCCGAGTCAATGTCGGCCCGCACCCATGTCTTCGGGGCACTCGACACCCTCGAGAATCTCCAGAAAGGCGGCCGGATCGGCGGTGCCCAGGCGCTGCTCGGCTCGATGCTGTCGATCAAGCCCCTCATCGACATCTCCACCGGTGAGGTGCAAGAGGCGGGCAAGCAGCGAACCCGCAAGAAGTCGATGATCTGGCTGCGCGACAAGCTCGCGGAGTTCGGCGAGATCGAGAACCTTGCGATCATGCACGGCGAAGCCCCTGATATCGACGACTTCGTCGCACTGATCAGTGAAGTCGCCGACGTCAGCAACGCTCGCACCGAACTCATCGGGCCGGTGGTCGGCACCCATGGCGGTCCTCGGGTCGTCGGCTACGCGTTCACCGTCCCGGAGTAGCCGCGCCGCTAGCGTCGCGGCATCGCACCCGATCCCGACGACCTTCGGCTGATCACGGCCGCGCAGCGCGGCGATCGCCACGCCCTTGATGCCCTTTTGCAGAAGCATCAGGGCCGTATCTACGCGATCTGTCGCCGACTCGCAGGAAACGACGCCGACGCCCTTGACGCCACGCAAGAGGCGTTGATTGCGATCGTGAAGGGACTCGACCGCTTCGATGGTCGCGCCGCCTTCACGACCTGGTCGTACCGGGTCGCCACCAACGCCTGTCTCGACGAGCTCCGCCGGCGGAGTCGCCGCCCGCAACCCGGCCTCCCTGATCACGAACACGCCGATGATGAACCTCTCGGTGGTCGCCCACTTCGCGACCCCGGCGAGACCGTGGCGGCCCGCATGGATGTTGACGACGCACTGAGGCAACTTCCTGAGGAATTCAGAGCACCGGTCGTGCTTCGAGATCTGGCTGGGCTCGACTATGCGGAGATCGCTGAGGTGCTCGAACTCGCACCCGGAACCGTGCGGAGTCGCATTGCTCGTGGTCGCGGTCGGCTTGCCGACATCGTGGCCGGGAACCACAGCCTCCCCGACGAACGTCAGAGCACATGACATGAACGACAACACCGACGAACTCGACGAACTCGTCAGTCGGTACCTCGACGCCGAGGTCACCGCCGACGAGACCGCGCTCGTTGAGTCGGACCCAAAACTCCTGGCTCGCGCCGACGCGATGCGGGCTGCGATCGAGGCCATCGCCACCCCGGTCGACATTCCAACTGTTGATCTCGACCGGCGGCGCACCATCGCACTCGACGCACATCCGACGTCCGCCCAGATCACCGATCTCTCGACGGCCCGAGCCCGCACAGTCGAACGGCGCAACCGGTTTGTCGCGGTCGCAGCAGGTGTCGTGCTTCTTGCGGTTGCGTTCACCGCGATCCAACGCCTCGATCTAAACGACGACGATCAGGCCGACTTCGCCACAGAGTCCACCGAAAGCGGGGGCCAGACCAGCGCCGCGGTCGACGATGCCCTCGAGATGTTCTCCGACGATACGGCGCTCGAAGAGGCCGCAGCGGACACGGTCGAAGAAGCGGCCGAGATGGATGACGGAGTCGGTGCCGGGGGCGACGCAGCGGCGATCGAGGGAACCAGCATCGACATGCTGCCGGACGAACTCGCGCCGGTCGAGACGGCCGGCGACGTGGTCGCGATTGTCGACAAGGCGTACGCCGACGTGCCGGGCATCTCCTTCAGCGGCGACCCCTTCGACGGGATCTGTCCCGAAGCAATCCGATTAATCACCGACCTCCAACCCGACACGACGGTCAGCGTGGAGTCTGCAGTCGTGCGGGTCGACGCCGAACTCCTCACCGTGCTGGTCGCCCTCACCGGGTTCACCGAGGCAGAGACGGACGCCTGGATCATCGTCGTCCACCCGGTCGACGACTGTGCAGCCAGCACGGTGATCTCACCGGAATCGCCCTAGCCCGGAGACGCTAGGCTCGGCAGCCATGACGACCGAGCAGCAGATCGAGCCAGACTGGGCGGCAAAGCAGACCGACCGCGTCATCGACGTGATCGACAAGGTCAAGGCGCAGACCACGGACCGTGCCGTCACCGTCCTGCGAGCCGTTGTCTTCGGGCTCGTCATCGCCGTGCTCGGCATCGCCGCCGCCACGATCTTTCTGGTCGCCGTGGTCCGCATGGCCGACGCGTACCTGCCGATCGGCGCTGGTGTCGGTGATGCCACCTGGGCTGCTCACCTCTTCGCGGGCGGCCTGCTGTCGATCCTCGGAATCGGTGCTTGGCTGTCACGTCGTTCAAGCAACCGGCCGCTGCTCGGCGCCGCCGTCCTTGATCTCGTCATCATCGTCGCGGTCGTCTGCTACGGCCTCTTCAGCTGAGCTGGCCCACGGCGAATAGTCCCGCCCCCATACGGTTGCCACTACGGTCCCCGGCAGCCCGCAACGCACCGGAGCAAACGCTCTCGAAAGGCAACCCATGTCCGACGTACGTGATGTCATCATCATCGGCTCCGGCCCCGCTGGCCTCACCGCCGCGATCTACACCGCTCGCGCCAATCTCGCACCGCTTGTGCTCGAGGGTGAACCCAGCTCGACCAGCGATCAGCCCGGCGGCCAGTTGATGCTCACCACCGACGTCGAGAACTTCCCGGGCTTCCCTGAGGGGATCATGGGCCCTGAGCTCATGATGAACTTCCGCATGCAGGCCGAACGCTTTGGAGCGGAGATCCAGACCATGAAGGCCAGCAGGGTCGACCTTTCCTCTGCGCCCTACGGCGTCTGGGTCGGTGATCCCGATGCCGGCGAGCCGACCTATCACGCCCGTTCGCTCATCATCGCCACCGGTGCCCAGTCGATCATGCTGGGCCTCGATCGCGAGACCGAACTCATCGGTCACGGCCTCTCGACCTGTGCCACCTGCGACGGCTTCTTCTTCCGTGACCACCACATCGCCGTGGTCGGCGGCGGCGATTCCGCACTCGAGGAAGCGAACTTTCTCAGCCGCTTCGCCGAGAAGGTCACGATCATCCACCGCCGCGATGAGTTGCGGGCCTCGAAGATCATGCAGGACCGGGCATTCAACAACCCAAAGATCGAGTTCCTGTGGGACACGGTTGTCACGGAATACCTCGGTGAGCAGTCGCTTGCCGGGGTGAAGGTCGAGAACGTCAAAACGGGCGAGATCTCTGAACTTCCCGTGACGGGCATGTTCATCGCCATCGGACATCGTCCCGGGACCGACCTGTACAAGGGACAGCTTGCAATGAAGGAGAACGGCTATCTGGAGACCGTTCCCGGCCGCACCGCCACCGACGTCGCCGGCGTCTTCGCTGTCGGCGATGTCACCGACGACTACTACCGCCAGGCAATTACCGCCGCCGGCTCGGGCTGCCAGGGTGCACTCGAAGCCGAGCGCTACCTCGAGGCGCTGCACGACGCCTGACCCTGCCCCACACTGGTCCCGGGAATAGCGAGCAACCGCAACGGGTTCTCTCCCGTGGACGCCGACGGCAGCGTCGGTACCGAAACCACCAGTGCCTCGGCGCTGCGAATGACCCCAGTGCCTCGGCGCTGCGAATCACCCCAGTGCCTCGGCGCTGCGAATGAAAGGAGCTCCGCCATGGCAGGAGCCGTCACCACCCTCTCCGACAGCACCTTCGACGAAACCGTCGCCAGTGATGGCGCTCCTGTCCTCGTCGACTTCTGGGCCGAATGGTGTGGGCCGTGCAAAATGATCGCCCCGATCCTCGAAGAGATCGCCGACGAGCAGGGTGAGTCTCTGCAGGTCGCGAAGCTCAACGTCGACGAGGCCGGCGATATCGCACGTCGCTTCGAGGTCATGTCGATCCCGACATTGATCTTGTTCAAGGACGGCGAGCCGGTGAAGCGCATCGTCGGCGCCAAGCCCAAGCAAGCCCTGCTCGACGACATCGCCGAGTTCATCTGATTCTGCTTCGGGCGTTTCACCCGGAGCGCCCTCCCCGATCGGATCTTCACGAAACAGCCGGCCTTTCGGGTCGGCTGTTTCGGTTTCGGCCTACCGGTCGGGTACGTCGAACGCCGATAGCCTCGGGACGATGACCGATCAGGGGCTACCGCTGCGTGCGGGCGATGAAGGAGGGGCGATCCGCGACCTCCACCGCCGCCTCGCTGCAGCCGGTTTCCCAGCGACCGGTGACCCCGAGATCTACGACGCGGACACGGTGGCCGCCGTTCGGGCTTTTCAGGCCACACGCCGTCTCATCGAGGACGGCGAATGCGGTGCGCACACCTGGGCCGCATTGATCGAGGCTGACTTCCGGCTTGGCGATCGCATGCTGTACCTGCGCTCCCCCATGACCCGTGGCGACGACATCACCGATCTGCAGCAACGGCTCGGCAGCCTCGGCTTTGACGCCGGCTATGTCGACGGCATCTTCGGGCCTGATACCGAGTCGGCCGTGCGGAACTTCCAAGCCAACCAGGGCCTGACCCCTGATGGTGTCGTCGGCCCCGACACGGTGCGGGCGCTTGGTCGTCTCGCCGGCCGACGCTCGGGTGAAAAGACGATCGCCGAGGTCCGTGAGACCGAACGTCTCCGGAGTCAGCAGGGCCTCGAGGGGCGCCGCATCGTCGTCGGTGAGACGGGTGGTGTCGCGGCGCTGATCGACACGTTGGCCCGTCGTCTCCGCAACGACGGTGCAGAGGTGCTGACGCTTCACCAGCCCGATCTCTCAACCCACGCCAAGACAGCGAACGAATGGGACGGGGCGGTGTATCTCGGCGTCACGCTCGCGGCCGACGATCTGTCGGTGGCGTACTTCCAGACCGAGGGCTTCGTCTCCGCAGGTGGGCGCGGTCTGGCCGAGCACACCAGTCAAGCACTCGCAGGACCACTCGACGCAGCCCATCCCGCGGTGGGTATGCGCATTCCAATCCTGCGCGAAACACGCATGCCTGCGGTGTGGTGCCGCGTTGGCGAACCCGCCCACGTGGTCGAACGGGCACCGGCCCTGGCGTTGTCGTTCCGTGACGCACTCGCCCGCTGGTGCGACCGGCCAGTGCTTCGAGCCGACTAGGCACTGTCCACCGGTATCCCCAGCCTCGTCCAGAGGACGGTGCGGGCTTCATCCCCAGGTTCTCCACAGGCCGTTGTGTGACATATGTCACACTATTGGGTTACGTGGTGGTTCCAGGGGGCGTGATCACGCGGTAAATCCGCTCAAGGTCGTTGAGGTCAGCAAAATCGATGACCAGCCGGCCGGGACCTTTCCCCAGTTGGACGTTGACGCGTGTCTCAAGGCGTGACGCCAGGAGCTCTTCGAGTTCAAGCACGCCGGCGTCCTTGGTCCCACCAGCCGTCTTGCTGGACGGTTTCCTCTTTCCCGCGCGCTTGCCGTCGCTGGACTCATCGTCATCATCCGCATCGTCGGTGAGCTCCCCGTCGCGGAGAAGGTTCTCGATCTCACGAACCGTCAGACGCTCACTGACGATCTGTTGCGCAAGACGCTCCTGCTCTGCGTGATCGGGTGTTGCGAGGAGGGCCCGAGCGTGCCCGGCACTGAGCTGGCCTTCGATGACGAGTCGCTGAACGGAACCCGAGAGCTGAAGGAGACGAATGGTGTTGGCGACCGACGAGCGGGAGCGGCCCACACGAGTCGCAACTTCCTCCTGGGTGAGGCCGAAGTCCTCGATGAGTTGCTGGTACGCCGCCGCTTCTTCGAGCGCATTGAGATCCTGTCGATGAAGATTCTCGACAACGGCAGTCTCGAGAGATCCAAGATCATCAGAATCCCGGATGAGGGCAGGGATCGACGGCAGGTTGGCTCGCCGCGCCGCTCGCCATCGCCGCTCCCCCGCGATGAGTTCGTATCCCTCATCCGTAGAGCGCACGACGATCGGCTGGATAACCCCGACCTCCGCAATCGAGGCGGCGAGTGACGACAGTGTCTCTTCATCGAAGTGATCGCGCGGCTGGTAGCGGTTTGGCACCACCGCATCGATGTCGATCTCGCGGAACGTGCTGCCGTCGGTCTCGACGTCAGCTGGGATAAGTGAGCTCAGGCCCTTGCCCAAGCCGCTACGCCTCGTCGGACTCACCGAGAATCTCCTTTGCAAGTGTCCGGTAGGCGGTTGCGCCCCGGGACTCTGGATCGAACGTCGTGATCGGCTGGCCGAAACTTGGTGCCTCGCTCAATCGAACGGTACGGGGGATCACGTTGCGCATCACCTTGTCGCCGAAATGCTCTCGTACTTCATCGGCGACTTGCCCCGACAGCTTCGTTCGTGCGTCAAACATGACGAGGACGATGGTGCTCAGCGCCAGGGTCGGATTCAGGTTTCGGGTGACCAGGTCGACGTTGCGGATCAGTTGTCCGAGGCCCTCGAGTGCGTAGTACTCGGTCTGGATGGGAACAAGCACTTCGGTGGCGGCCGTCAATCCGTTGATCGTCAGCAGGCCAAGCGACGGGGGACAGTCGATAAGAACAATGTCGTAGTCCTCGCCGACTGACTCGATTGCCTCCTTGAGTTTCCGTTCACGGTTCATGGCGGGCACGAGTTCAATCTCGGCGCCGGCGAGGTCGAGGCTCGCTGGCGCAACAAAGAGATTCTTGACCGACACCGGCTCAATCGCGTCCTCCAGGGGAACGTCTTGCAGGAGGACGTCGTAGAGGGAATGGTCTAGTTGCCGAGGGTTCAAGCCGAGGCCGGTGCTCGCGTTGGCCTGCGGATCCAGGTCGATAATGAGGACCCGTCGCCCCAACTCAGCGAAGCATGCGCCGAGGTTGACGGTGGTGGTCGTCTTGCCGACACCACCCTTCTGGTTGGCAACCGCAAAAACGCGAGGACCGGGCGCCGGAGCAGGCTCCTGCGCCTTCGCAGATCGTCGTAACATCGGGGATCTCCTTCCGATCAGCGGGTGTCATCCTCGCGGAGGCTGCAACGGGCTGCAAGGACCCTCCCCAACCAATTGTTGCCGACGGAACCATGTTCCACGTGGAACGCCACCGTCCATGCTCGCTCCACCTTGGCACCGGCATTTCGCGACATGCCGTCTGACATGTTTCACGTGAAACGGGAACCGCACACGGACGGGCTCAACACCGTTCCACGTGAAACACAGAATCAGAACAGCGGCGCCTGGCGACGCTTTCTCTCACGGCGAGGGAACGCTGAAGGCGTGGATGCGAGAATCCGAAGCGATGCGAAACGAGCATCAGGGGACTGCGACCATGTGACGGCGGAGGTCGGGAGTTCCGCGACGGGTAATGCATCCCACCGAGGTGTGGCTGCCTCTGCAGTGGCAACGACAACCGCCCCACCTGGTCGAACGACAGCAGGCGCGCGACCGCCACATCGTGGGCACCACGCCAGGCGACATCACGAGCTAACTCATCCCCCCGCCCATGCACGACCTCAACTCGACCAGCAACGCCGAGTGCTCGGACCGCACGTCGGGCGTGGTCAAGGCGTCGTTCAGATGCATCCACGAGTCGGAGTTCGGCGTGGGGGAGGAGGGCCGCCAGAATCACGCCCGGGAGTCCTGCGCCGGTGCCGACGTCAACGATTCGTCCGTCGAACTCATCAAACTCCGTAGAAAACGACGAACACACGGCCCGGGCGAACCAGACCGTGTGTTCGACAAGCATCTCGATGGACGCCGTGCCGATGACGCCGGCCGCACGGGCGGGCGTCCAGGCCTCCTCAAGGGAGACCAACTGATCGTCAGTCAGCATCCCCGGCGGGGACGATGATCACCCGACGATTGGGATCCTCGCCCTCGGAGGCGGTGTCAACGCCCGCCTCGTCCGAGACGGTGTCATGCACGACCTTCCGGTCTGCTCCGCCCATGGGCTCAAGTGCACGAGCGACTCCTGATTCGCGGACAGCGGCTGCCTGCTCACGAACAAACGCGGCAAGGGCTTCGGCTCGGCGGGCGCGCACGCCGCCCATGTCGACTCGGATTCGGCCATCGCGTCCGCTGCCGGCGTGGCGCTGAAGCACGGTGCGAACCAGCTCATCAATCGCGCCTGCGGTGGTACCGCGTTGGCCGATCATGCGACCGATGTTCTCGCCATTGACCGTCACGCGGATCTCGTCATCGGCGACCTGCTCACGATCGAAGGTCACGCTCGCGCCAAAGTTCTTGGCAAGGTCGGCGACAAACGCCTCAGCGATGTCAGCTTGCTCCTCGAGCGGCATGGTGGGCTCGTCGCTCACGTTCTTCTGCTTTCCCTTGTCGGTGTTCTTGTCACGATCATTGCCCTGCTTGGACTTCGCGCTTTGGGGTGCGCCCCTCGACTCTCCCCCGTTTTGGGCCTTCTGTCCACCCCGGTTCTTGCCGTTCTGGACCCTCTGACCACCCTCGCTCTGGCCGCTACGACCCTTGCCGCCCCGTCGGCGACGGCGACGATCGTCCTTGGCCCGAGGTGTCGTCGGACGAACGCGGGCACGAACCCGAGCTTCTTCCTTCACCCGGCCAAAGAGGCCGGTCCGAGCGTCGTTGATGATCTCAAATTCGGCGTCGTCAGTGTCCACGCCGAGGGCGTCAAGTGCCGTTTCCTTGGCATCGTGGACGGTCTTGCCGGTGGTTTCCACCCATTCCATGAGTGATCACTCTCTCTTTACGTTGGCGCGCAGCGGGCCAAAAGGCTCAGCGCTTGCGCTTCTTGTGCTGGGGTGAGCCAGGATCAGTGGTTCGACCACCAGATCGCTGACGAGTGGGCGCCTTGCCGGTTCGGCCGGCGCCACTCCCCCGAGAACTCTTTTGCTTGGTTGCGGCCCTGGCATCGGACCGCTTCGGTGTGGGCTCGCCCTTCTTCGGTGTGGTTCGTCCACCGGTTTGCTTGCGACCGCCACCCGCGTTGTCCGAAGCTTGTGCCTCTTCTCGCGAACGCCGGGCCTGCGCGCCGAGACTATCTTCGCCGCTGTACAGCGATCGGGTGATGTAGCCCTGCTGACCGATGCGGTACAGGTTCGAGATCACGAAGTAGACGACAAGCGCCGCCGGCATCGTGAACGAAAACACGGGCAACATCCATGGCAGGATGCGCATGATCATTTCCTGCTGAGGGTTAATCTGTGCACCGGTATTGCGGCCACGGATCTGTTTCTGTTGCACAAGACTCGAAACCAGGACGACAACAATCAACGCGAAGTAGGGGAGTGCTCCAAGGAAGTCCTGGCCAACGACATCAAGGGCGGTCTTGGAGAGATCCATCCCGAGGAAATTCATCTCGTTGGTCTCAATGAGATCCTGGTACATGTCGCTCTCGACCGGCAGGTTCTCGGGATCAAAGACCAGATCATCATCGTCGAGTTGCACCACATCGGTGCGGCCCGACGACGCGCTCCCTGCGGCCCAACCCCCGGCGAGACCAGCGTCGGTGGCATGCCGGGTAATGCCCTGGACAACGCGGAACAAGACGAGGAATACCGGCAACTGCACCAGGAGTGGGAGACAGCCACCGAGCGGGTTGATGCCGTTCTCCTGGTAGAACGCCATCAACTCCTCGTTCATCTTCTGGCGGTCGTCCTTGTACCGCGTCTGAATCGCTTTCAGTTCGGGTTGAAGTCGCTGCATCTGCAGCATCGATCGAGTGCTCTTGAGCGTCAGCGGGGTGACGACGATCATCACGGCCAGCGTGAGGAGGACGATCGCCACGCCATAGGACGGGACGAGCGAGTAGAAGAAGGCGAGGACCTGGGCGATCAGGTCGAACATGAGGCGAACATGAGGACTCCCGGGCGGGTGGGACCGGGTCATAGCCGTGGCTGCTCCACGGGTGACACCGGCACAGGCGGCGGGTGGCGAACCAGCCACCTCGGAACGCGCCGTGGAGCTCAAGCGCTTCCACGGCGTAGATCGAACACGACGGCGTGTATCGACACGGTGAGGGTCGACCAGCAGCAAGTCGCTGGTACATCCGCACGCTAGAACGCAATAGACGCGCGGCCGGGCTCATCGACGGTCTCCGTCGAGAGCGGATGTATCAGGGAGGAGCAGCGTTGCCATCGTGGTGCGCAGTGTCGCATACGACCAGTCGTCGATCGGTGCGGTGACCCGGATCAGGTGGTCACCACCGGGGAACCCTGACGATGTTCGGTCGAGATCGACCAACACCGCCCGCAGCCGACGTTTCGTTCGGTTCCTGGCCACCGCAGTCCCCACTGAACGTGGTATTGCGAACGCGAAGCGTGGTTCTTGTGTGGCGTCGGACCGCACGACGAGTCGAATCGGCCCCCGACCTCGTCGCGAACCCTCGTCCCGGAGTCGGGAGAAGGCACGCTGGCCGGTGAGCCGGCCAATCACGCCGACAAGCGGGCGCGGCCCTTCTGGCGACGAGAACGAAGAACGGCACGGCCGCCTCGAGTGCTCATCCGGGACCGGAACCCGTGCTTCTTGGCACGCTTGCGGACGTTGGGCTGATAGGGACGCTTCATCGGTGGAGTCCTTCGTGTGCTGTCGATCGAGGTGTGGATCGAACAGATGCGGCTTGTTGTTGGTGACAAACCTGAGGTGTCAACCCACCAAATCTACGGGACGCGGCACCGCGCGACAACGCGTGAATGGACGTGAAGAGACGGCAAGACGGACGCTCAGCAGCCAACGAACGACGTGACGATCAAATACCATTCATGTCATTTCATCTTTCACCGATGTCATTTGTTGCGAAAAAAGTGACTCTGACCTGGAGTTTTTCAAAACTCCACAATCTCAACTTGCGCCACGTTGCCCTGTTGATATGTTCGCCGATCTACGCACGGGCTGCGGGTCTTCGGGGGGCATTTCCACTCCACGATCACGTGTTGTTCGCGCCCTGGTTTTGATTGGTCATCCACACCTGTGGACGACGTTGTGGAGAGGAAGTGAAGAGCGTGAGTGATCTTGGGGACGCTGACGGTCTGTGGACCAATTGTGCGGCCAGCATCCGAGCCCAGGTGAGTGACGCCGTTTGGCGAACCACCTTTAGTGGCGCGAAGGCCGTGGCGTTCGACGAGGGCGAGCTCATCCTCGTCGTTCCGAGCGGCCTCCAAAAGGAGCGCATTGAGGGCCGGTATCTCGGCCTCGTACAGGACGCAATCGACGAAACGTCTGCGCACGACGTCTCCGTTCGAGTCGAGATCGATACCAACTGGTCGACCGATGACGCACCCACGATCGAGATGCCGCCCGCCGATCTCGGACTCGCCACGCCCTCAGCCACCACTCCCACTCCATCGTCGGCCAGCCGAGACGAGAAGTTCACCTTCGAACACTTCGTCATCGGGCCGTCAAACCGGTTCGCACACGCGGCCGCGCTATCGGTCGCAGAAGCCCCAGCAGCGAGCTACAACCCGCTCTTCATCCACGGTGACTCAGGTCTCGGCAAAACCCACCTTCTTCGAGGCATCGCCCACTATGTCGCAAGCCACTACCCGACATACCGGGTGCGCTATGTCTCCACCGAGACCTTCTTGAACGAGTTCGTCGAAGCGATTCGCACCAACACCCTTCCGGAATTCAAACGCCGGTACCGCGACATTGACGTGCTGTTGATCGACGACATCCAGTTCATGGAGGGGAAGGACGGTCTCCAAGAAGAGTTCTTCCACACCTTTAACGAACTCCACCAGAACAACAAACAGATCGTGCTTTCGTCGGACCGGACCCCCGACGCCATGCCAACCCTCGAAGATCGGCTTCGAAGCCGGTTCAAGTGGGGACTGATCACCGATATTCAGCGCCCTGACCTCGAGACCCGCCTTGCGATCCTCTCGAAAAAAGCCGAATCGAAGACGATCGATATTCCCCACGACGTCTTGTTGTTCATCGCCGAGAACATCACTGAGTCCATCCGTGAACTGGAAGGTGCCCTCATCAAGGTCACCGCCTACGCGAACCTGACCCAACAGCCGCTCACCGTTGATCTCGCCTCGCTCGTCCTTGGCGACCTCATCACCAACAACCAAAAGAAACCGGTAACGGCGGAGCGAATCATCGAAATGACAGCCGAGATGTTCGGCTTCGAGGTCGAACAGATCATCGGCGGGAGCCGGCGCCGGCCCCTCGTTGATGCTCGCCAGGTCGCCATGTACGTCACCCGCAACATGACCGATCTCTCGTTCCCCGACATCGGCAAAGAGTTCGGCGCACGAGATCACACCACCGTCATGCACGCCTGCCGCAAGATCGAAGGTCGCATGGGCGAACGCCAGCAGATCTTCGACCGAGTCACCGAGCTGCAACAGCGGCTCAACGCACCCTCCTGAGGATCACGCTGGGGAAAGCATGTCCATCATTGGTGGACACGAGGGGGACGAGTTCTCATCTGTCCACCAGCCCCCATCGGCTCACCGCCAACCATGTGATCGAGCGGGGAAACCCTGGGGAAGCAAAATCCGCCCCACCGCAACGAAGAATCTGCCTCATCCACAATCCACAGGCCCTATGTACCTCTACTATCTGGATCTCAATCAACTCGGAGAAGTCGTAACACCATGAGCATGAAGTTCCGCTGCGAACGCGACACGCTCGTCGAAGCACTCAGCGCCGCCGGTCGTGCGGTTACCACCCGAGGGGGCGCCCTGCCGGTCCTTGCCGGTGTACGAATGGAGTTGGCCGGCGATCGTCTGACCGTGACCGGAAGCGATCTCGATCTGACGATCACCGTTGAGGTTGAGGTAGCCGGTGGCGAAGACGGTGTTGCTGTCCTTCCGTCGAAGCTCATCTCCGACGTTGTTCGTTCGTTGCGTCCTGGCGCAGTCGATATCTCGATTGAGGACGAGGATGCCCGGATTGTTTCCGCACCCTCCGAGTTCTCGATCCGCGTGATCCCCGCAGACGAGTTTCCGGCGCTGTCGTCCGCCGACGGCGACGCAGTCACACTCGATGCGACGGCGTTCCGCGCGGCGATCGACCAGGTCGAGAAAGCTGCCTCGAGCGATGACGCTCGCCCGATTCTCACTGGCGTACTGATGGCCGCAGAAGAAGACGGCCTCCGGCTGGTCTCTACCGACTCCTACCGCCTCTCGGTCCGAGATCTTGCGGGCACTGCGATCCTCGGGGAAGGCCAGAAGGTGCTGGTTCCGAGCCGGGCATTGAAGGAACTTTCCCGCGTCGTCGGCGATGCCGACGAGATCACCCTCCGCCTCGGCGAACGCGACGCCGGCTTCGAAGTGGGCCCGGTCAAGGTCACCACCCGGTTGATCGAAGGTGATTTCCCGAACTATCGCGGCTTGATTCCCAGCAACCATCCAAACGCGCTCACCGTCGATCGGGAGACCCTGCTTGACGCCGTGCGTCGGGTGAGATTGCTCGCTCAGGAGTCGACACCTGTCCGACTGGCGATGTCAGCAGCAGGTCTCGAGCTCGTAGCCGTGACCCAAGACGTCGGCCAAGCCCACGAATCGGTCGAAGCGTCATACAACGGCGACGACCTCACGGTTGCGTTCAACCCCGAGTATCTGATCGACGGCATCGAGGTCGCCCCCGGCGATGAGATCACCCTCGAAACGGTCGATGAGCTGAAGCCGGCGTTGCTGAAGTCCTCTGACGATCCGAACTTCTTGTACCTGCTAATGCCGGTACGCGTCAGCTGATCGACGCGTGAAGATCCGAAGCCTGTCGCTCACCGACTGGCGTTCGTATCGCAGCGCCGAAGTGTCGTTCGGCGACGGCTTGACGGCTGTCGTAGGGGAAAACGGCCACGGCAAGACGAACCTCATCGAATCCATCGCATGGATGTCCGGCGGCGGCTCGTTCCGCGGCGCCCCCGATGACGCACTGATTCGACTCGGTGCTGACGCTGCGGTTGTCCGCTCGAACGTCGAAGCTGACGACGGTCGAGAACAGCTGGTCGAAGTCGAAATCCCGCGCGTCGGACGCAACCGGATTCAGATCAACCGGCAACGAATGAACCGTCTGAGCGATCTGCTCGGTGTCGTGCACGTCACCGTGTTTTCGCCCGACGATCTTGAGCTGGTCAAGGGCGGTCCTGCGCTGCGTCGTGGGTGGATCGACACCGCGGTTGCAACTCGCCATCCTCGTGACGCCGCGCTTCGAAGTGAGGTCGAGCGGGTGCTTAAACAACGGAACGCCCTCTTGCGCAGCGTTCACGGCCGGCTGGATGCCGATGCCGAGTTCACGCTTGATGTGTGGGATTCAAAGCTTGCCGAGGTGGGGGAGCGGTTGCGGACTGCCCGACGTGCGATGCTGGATGAAATGACGCCGATTCTCGCCACTGCGTACGACGCCGTGGCACAAAAGGCGGCGATGGTGGAGTGCCAGTACGAGTCGTCGTGGACAGGTCCGCTGAGCGATGCGCTGGCCGCCAGCCGCGATCTCGATCTCCGTCGCGGTGTCACCACAGTCGGACCTCATCGCGACGAGATTCACATGACCATTACCGGAGCGCCCGCTCGGACCCACGCGTCGCAAGGTGAGCAGCGTTCGCTCGCACTCGCCTTACGTTTGGCAGCCGACGGCGTGATTCGCGCCGGCGGGGGAGCGACCCCTGTCGTGCTGCTCGACGATGTCTTCTCCGAACTCGACCCCAATCGAGCCGCCGCACTGCTTGAGGCCCTCCCAGACGCGCAGCGGATTCTCACGACGGCAACCGGTTTGCCTTCAGGAGCTCGCCCTGATCAGGTGATCCGCGTACACGACAGCGCATTGACTCTGGAATCGCCATGAACACCAACCAAGGTCCGCGACAGATCGGCGCAAGCTTGGAGAAGCTGTTGGGAAACCTCAACGCTCCATCGGTCGATGTGCTTGATGTGATCTTTCGATCGTGGTCGTCGATTGTCGGGCCCGACCTAGCAGAACACACAAGACCCGGCTCAATCGATGGTGATTTGTTGACCGTCACGGCCGATGATCCGACCTGGGCCGCAGAGTTCCGGTGGCTCGAACGCGAGGTCATCGCTCGCCTTGCGGAAGCGACGGAGAGCGATCGAATTCGCCGACTTCACGTGCGCGTTTCGCGGGGCTCGTAAGAGGTCTGACTGCCACGAATCACAAGCGTGTAACTGGTAAGCTGGAGGGACCGTGTTCAGCCCTCTCGACCAGCGCGATGTGATCGCCTCGAGTAACGCGAAAACCCTGGATCTCGCTCGCCACGACAGGGATTTCGGAGGGTCGGAGTGAGCGGTGACAGCGAGCTGAACACCCCCGCAACGCCTTCCGATGGCGGAACGTCCGCGGCCAGCCAGGAGTCTCCTTTGACCACCACCGAACCGTCGTCATACGGCGCTCAGGACATCACCGTTCTCGAGGGCCTTGAGGCCGTCCGCAAACGCCCGGGAATGTACATCGGCTCAACTGGCCCAACCGGCTTGCACCACCTCGTCTGGGAAGTCGTCGACAACTCTGTCGATGAGGCGATGGCTGGTCATTGCAGCCGCATCGACGTGTCGATTCTTTCCGATGGTGGCATTGAGGTTCGCGACGATGGTCGAGGCATTCCCGTCGGGAAACATCCCAAGTACGAAGATCTCACCGCTGCCGAAGTCGTGCTGACCGTCTTGCACGCAGGGGGCAAGTTCGGCGGCGATGGGTACAAAGTGTCCGGCGGTCTCCATGGCGTCGGCATCTCTGTGGTCAATGCGCTCTCGGCACGGGTCGAAGTTGAAATCGACCGCGACGGCAAGCGTCATTCGATGGCGTTTGGTGATGGTGGCGAACTCAAGAGTCGACTTGCCGTTTCCGGCGACGCGCCCGCCGCTGACGACGGCACAGCTCGCACCGGCACCACGGTCCGGTTCTGGCCCGATGGCTCGATCTTCGACGAGACCGACTACCGGTTCCAGACGCTGCAGGAACGCTTCCAGATGATGGCGTTCCTCAACCGCGGCCTTGAGATCCGTGTGCGTGATCAACGACCTGAGGCAACCGTCGAGACCGACGATCCCGATGGATGGTTCAGCTTCAAGTACGACGGCGGGATCATGGATTTCGTCACCCATGTGAACTCGTCGAAGGACGCCTTGTTCCAGGCGGTCGGGTACTTCGCAGGTGCAGAAACCATCGATGACAATCCGCATGAGGTCGAGATCGCGTTCCAGTGGAACACCGGCTTCAACTCTGACGGCTTACACAGCTTCGCCAACGGCATCTCCACCCTTGAAGGGGGCATGCATGAGCAGGGATTCCGCACGGCGGTGACTCGTACAGTCAACAATTACGCACGCGAAAAGGGCTTGCTCAAAGAAAAGGACGACAACCTCACAGGCGAGGACATTCGTGAAGGCCTGACGGCCATCATCTCCGCCCGCATCGGCGAACCACAGTTCGAGGGCCAGACCAAGTCGAAACTCGGCAATGTCTCGATGCGTTCACTGGTCGAGAAGGTCACCAACGAAAAGATGGCGGAGTGGCTCGAGGAGCATCCAGCTGAGGGCAAGGCCATCGTCACCAAGGCCTCCAACGCCGCTCGGGCCCGTGTTGCTGCGGCCGATGCCCGCAAAGCGATCCGCTCGAAATCTCTGCTCGACGGTGCCGGCATGCCGGACAAGCTCAAGGACTGCTCGGCGAAAGAACCCGAGCGTCGGGAACTCTTCATCGTCGAGGGCGACTCTGCGGGGGGTTCGGCGGTTCGGGCCCGCGATCCCGAGACACAGGCGATCCTGCCGATCCGCGGCAAGATCTTGAACGTCGAGCGAGCCCGCGTCGACAAGATGTTGAAGAACAACGAAGTCCAATCGCTGATCACGGCGATCGGTGCCGGGTTCGCTGACGATTTCGATGTCACGCAAGCCCGTTATCACAAGGTGATTTTGCTGGCCGACGCCGACGTTGACGGCAGCCATATTCGCACCCTGTTGCTGACCTTCTTCTTCCGGCAGATGCGTCCGCTGGTCGAAGCCGGCTATGTCTACATCGCCCAACCGCCGCTCTACAGCACGAAGGTCTCCACCAAAGAGACGGTGTATCTCAAAGACGACGCCGCGAAGGACGCCTTCATGGCCGAGCGCCCCAACTACACCAAGGACTTCCAGCGGTTGAAGGGTCTCGGTGAGATGGACTGGGACGAATTGCGCAACACGACGATGGACGTTGCCAGCCGATCCCTGCTGCAGGTCTCGGTCGAACAGGCGGCAATCGCCGACGAGGTCATGTCGATCCTCATGGGTGACGACGTCGAACAGCGCAAGAACTTCATCGTCACCAACGCACGCGAAGTCCGGAACCTGGACTTCTGAGGGGCTGAATCATGAGCGACGTGCCACCCATCGACACCGACAACGACACCGACGAACCCGATGACATCACGGTCATCGAGATTCAGGAGGAAATGGAGTCCTCCTTCCTCGACTATGCGATGTCGGTCATCATCAGTCGTGCGCTTCCGGACGTGCGCGACGGCCTCAAACCCGTCCATCGTCGGATCCTTTGGGGAATGTTCGACCAGGGATTCCGGCCGGATCGCAACTTTGTGAAGTGCGCCCGCGTCTCGGGCGATGTCGCCGCTCGTTTCCATCCGCACGGCACCTCGGCGATCTACGACGCGCTGGCGCGAATGGCACAGCCGTTCTCGTTGCGTCACCCGTTGATCGCCTTCCACGGCAACTACGGCTCGCCCGAGGATCCTCCTGCCGCCGACCGATACACCGAATGCCGGCTCAGTCCGCTGGCGATGCAGATGCTCGCCGATATCGACGAGGACACCGTCGACTTCGCCGACAACTATTCGGCCGAATTCCAGGAGCCGACGGTTCTGCCGGCTCGCTTCCCCAACCTGCTGGTCAACGGGGTGCAGGGCATTGCCGTCGGCATGGCCACCAATATTCCGCCGCACAACCTCGACGAGGTCTGCGCAGCGGTGGTGCACTTGCTGCGGAATCCCGACGCCACGGT
>Ga0181594_10000875_pt1 | contig 28296 bp, 29 predicted proteins | sample 071ome_18_FD_145603 | JGI IMG/M metagenome (GOLD analysis project Ga0181594, IMG submission 145603) | Coastal salt marsh microbial communities from the Groves Creek Marsh, Skidaway Island, Georgia - 071413BT metaG (spades assembly) | ecosystem: Environmental > Aquatic > Marine > Intertidal zone... | reverse complement strand
CGATGCCGTGGTGGGAGCGAAGGGCGCTCCGCGAGCCCGCTACATCTTGGCGAAGCTTTTGGAGCGCTCCAACGAACTCCAGATCGGGGTGCCACCCACCACGTCGACGCCCTACATCAACACGATTCCCGCTGAAGAACAGCCGTTTTTCCCCGGTAACGAGGACATCGAGCGGCGTATCCGTGCGTTCATCCGTTGGAACGCCGCTGCGATGGTCATCCGGGCCAACAAGTCTGCTGACGGAATCGGCGGTCACCTGTCGACCTACGCATCCAGTGCCTCGCTCTACGAGGTCGGGTTCAACCATTTCTTCAAGGGCAAGGACGACGGGCTCGCCGGCGACCACGTCTACTACCAGGGCCATGCTGCGCCGGGCGTCTACGCACGTGCCTTCCTCGAGGGTCGCCTGAGCGAGGCAAATCTCGACAACTTCCGCATGGAGATCGGCGGAAACGGCCTGTCGAGCTACCCGCACCCGCGGCTCATGCCACATTTCTGGGAGTACCCCACCGTGTCGATGGGTCTCGGCCCCATCAACTCGATCTATCACGCTCGGTTCAACAAGTACCTCCATCAGCGACGCATCGAAGACACCAGCCAGAGCCAGATCTGGTCCTTCCTCGGCGACGGAGAGTGCGACGAACCCGAGACGCTCGGCGCGATCTCGCTCGCCGGCCGCTCCGATCTCGGCAACCTCAATTGGGTCATCAACTGCAACCTGCAGCGTCTCGACGGTCCGGTGCGTGGCAACGGAAAGATCATTCAGGAACTCGAAGGCGTGTTTCGCGGTGCGGGTTGGAACGTCATCAAGGTCGTCTGGGGTTCAGCCTGGGACGAACTGCTTCATCGTGACGTCGACGGGGTTCTCCTCAACAAGATGAACCAGACGGTCGACGGCGAGTTTCAGCGATACGCAACCGAAGACGGTGCCTACATCCGGGAACACTTTTTCGGCCCCGATCCCCGCCTTCGCAAACTCGTCGAACACCTCAGCGATCGCGACATCGAGCATCTCCCTCGAGGAGGGCACGATTATCAAAAGGTGTACGCCGCCTTCAAACGAGCCTCCGAGATCACCGATCAACCGACGGTCATCCTCGCCAAAACGGTCAAGGGATGGACGCTCGGCGAAGGCTTCGAGGGTCGCAACGCCACCCATCAGATCAAGAAGATGACCAAGAACCAGCTGCTCGAACTCCGAGAGCGACTGAACATGGAAGTCGAGATTCCCGAGGCGAGCCTCGAGGGCGGAATCCCACCATATTTTCGTCCGTCGGAGGACTCCGAGGAGTACCGATACATGGTGCAGCGCCGCACTGCGCTCGACGGTTTCATCCCCAAGCGGGTCGTTCGGGATCGCCGACCACTCAAGGCGCCGTCCGCCGGTCCGTTCCTCGAGCTGCACAAGGGCAGCTCGGGCCGTGCGGTCTCGACCACCATGGCGTTCACATCACTGTTGCGCGACCTCCTTCGCGACCAGGAGTTCGGTGAGCGGGTGGTACCGATCGTTCCCGATGAGGCGCGCACGTTCGGCATGGACTCGCTCTTTCGGGAATTCAAGATCTACGCCCCCCGGGGCCAGCTCTACGAGCCCGTGGACCATGATCTCTTGCTCTCCTACTCCGAAGCGACCGATGGTCAGTTGCTCGAGGAGGGCATCACCGAGGCGGGCTCCATGGCCTCATGGATTGCCGCAGGCACGAGCTACGCCAACACCGGTGTCCCGATGGTGCCCTTCTACACCTTCTACTCCATGTTCGGCTTCCAGCGGATCGGCGATCTTGCATGGCTCGCTGCGGATGCTCGCACCCGCGGCTTCCTGATGGGGGCCACCTCAGGGCGAACCACGCTCCTCGGCGAGGGTCTCCAGCACCAGGACGGGCACAGCCTGCTGCTCGCCGCCACCATTCCGGCGTGCGAGGCCTACGACCCGGCCTTCGCCTACGAACTCGGCGCCATCGTCGAGGAGGGTCTCGATCGCATGTATCCCGATGGGTCGATCGACGGTGAGGACGTCTTCTATTACATCGCCATCTACAACGAGAATTACGAGCAACCGCCGCGACCCGATCATGTCGACAACCTCGACATCACGTCGGGGCTCTACAAGTTCGATCATGGCCCCGACCTCGGTGCCGATGCGCTTCGGGCCACGATCCTCTTCTCGGGCCCGTCGTACCTTGCGGCCAAGGATGCCCAGCACATCCTCGCTGAGCGCTACGGCGTCGGAGCCGAGCTCTGGAGTGTGACCTCGTACAAGCGGCTCCGGGAAGATGCCATCGACGTCCAACGTCGCAATCGACTCAACCCGTTGGGTGATCGGCTCGTCCCTCTGGTCACCCGCAAGCTCGAGGACAGCGATGGCCCGATCATCGCCGTGTCCGACTGGATGGGTGCCGTCGTCGGCCAGATCAACCGTTGGACACCGCGCCCCATGTCGGTGCTCGGGACCGACGGTTTCGGGCGTTCCGACACTCGTGAGGCACTCCGGTCGTTCTTCGAGGTCGACGCGGCGCACATCGTCGTCACCGTTCTCAACGCGCTTGCCCGCGACGGCGAGATCGAGCGATCGGTGGTCGCCGAGGCAATCGAGCACTTCGGGATCGATCCCGACCGTCCCGATCCGGCGCATCCCGACACCGGGGCCACCACCCTGGGCCGGTGAAACCCGGCACGCTGTGGATCACGGCAGACCCTGAGGTCGACGGGCTCGTCAACTCCGACCCGCTGGCGTTGCTCATCGGGATGCTGCTCGACCAGCAGATCGCGATCGAACTGGCCTTTCGCGGTCCACACCGTCTACGCGAGCGAATGGGCGTTCCGCTCGACGCAACGACGATTGCAACGTGGAACCCCGAGGAGTTCGCAGCCCTGTGCGCCCATCAACCTGCGATCCACCGCTTTCCTGTCGTCATGGCCGGACGCATCCAGGAGTTGTGCAGCCACGTGGCCGACGAGTACGCAGGCCGGCCGGAGCGGATCTGGCAACGCCGCCGCTCGGCCGAGACCGTTGCGGCCAACCTTCGCGCCGTTCCCGGTTTCGGTGATGAAAAGGTCCGTATCTTCCTCGCCGTTCTCGCAAAACGCTTCGGTGTTCGACCGGTCGGCTGGGAGACTGCAGCGGCTCCCTTCGGTGACGCGCTACCCAGGTCGGTTGCCGACATGGGCAGCGCCGAGGATCGCCTCGCTGTGCGCGCTTGGAAGAAGGCCCAAAAGGCTGCGGGAAAGGCGAAGGACGACTAGGCGACGCCGGACAGCGCCGCCCGCTGGCGGTCGAGCCAACCGAGCAGCACCGCGATCGCTCGTGGATCGTGCCGGAGATGGTGTCGGGCACCCTGCACGATCCGGAGATCGGCGGAACCGTGTGCGTCGGCGACTGCTCTGGCATCGAACACCGGCACCGAATCGTCGTCGCTCCCGTGCACGACGAGCAGTTCACGAGGTGACAGACGCGCTGCTGCTTCAGCCGCTCGCACCGAGCGCAGGCCCTCCGACCAGGTCTCGAACGACGCCGGAAAGCGTTCGTCTCGCACGACACCCATTTCTCGGGCCAACAACAACAACTTGCGGGGGTTGCGAGCCCAGTCCTCGAAGTCGGCAGGCGCCGCAACGGCAGCCACCCCACGGATCGATGGATTGGATGCGGCCGCCTCGATCGCCAGTGCTCCTCCCGTCCCGAAGCCCATCAAGAACACGGCATCGACGTCGACCACGGACCGGAGATGGGCAACAGCCCCGTTCAAGTCTCGTAGCCAGCCGTTCAGCGAGAAGTTCCCTTCCGACTCGCCCACACCACGACTCGAGAATGCGAGGGCAACCCAGTCGTGATTGGCTGCAGCGCGGTCGGCAAGTTCGGGGAACGTCGCAGTGGAGTTTGCCCCGCCGCCTGCCTCGGCCGGAAAACCGTGAGCGATCACCAACCCGGGCTGGGCACGCTGGCGGATCTCCGCCGGTGTGGCGAGGTGGCAGGCGAGTTGGAGTCCGTCGACCGAGAAACGCTGTTCCACGCGGTGCTCAGTTGGCCGGTTTGTAGCCGCGGTTGCGGGCCTCGGCCAGCGTGTCGGGCCCGAAACTCATCGCGAACGGGCTCGAGGCGATCTCGTTGATCTTCTCGATCACGGCTTCGTCGGTCGCCTCGTCGACGTCGTAGACCAGCTGTGTACGTTTGTCGCCGATGTAGCGGAAATGCTCGAAACGGTCGTGACGGTCCATGGACCGGAGACTAGCGGGAACACAACAGCCCGAGGCCGAAGCCCCGGGCTGTTGGTTTCGTTTGCTGGAGATCTCGGATCGCGGTCCTGCTGATGCAGGCGACTCAGGTGTGACAAGTTCCCGAACCAACGACCCGAGGGTGGGTGGCTTGAATTCGCCAGGTTTCCAGCGGCTTGAGGCCTAGCGGCCAGCCACCTCCAAGGTCACAAAGGTACTACTAGGAATTTGGACCACCTCCTCTCTCTTGGTCCCCCCAGTGAAGCACATCTCGGGACCCTGTGTGGTCAGTTTCTGTGCCGCAGCAGCGCTCCGGCCCGCAGCATCTGCAAGGTGAGGTGTCAATCGTCGGTGCCGGGAGTTGCGCCCGGTTCGACCGTTGCCCCTACCGCGCCGATCTCTTGCAGGTACCGCATCTGGAGATCGAGCACGCACACGACGTCGAGCGCATCGATCCCCTCACCGGCCGACAGTGCCGTGGCCACGACCGCATCGACTGCGGCATCGTCCATTGCGACCGATCCTTCACGCACGACGTCGCCGCCTGCGATCGTTTCACCGTGCTCCGACGTTGCGCCAACCGAGGCAAACCAGTCGAGATGCCAACCGAGGATCTGTTCCAATTCTTCGAACGACAGTCGAGCGGTGACCTCGTCGGGCAGTCGGGCCGCAATCCACTCCGATGCCGCACGCAACTCGTACACCGCTGATGGACGCTCCGACTCGAGCTGCGACACCATTCGACCCACGGCGTACAGCGCGATCGCCAGCACGACGACAGCACCGCCAACGAAGAACACCCAGGCCATACGCAGAAGCGTACGACCTGGGTGCCATCAGTTCTCAGTCGGGACGGTCTGGACCGTCTCGCCCGGTCACCACCGCACTCGGCGGGGTCCTCGCGCGACTGGGTCAGATACCGATTCGCTGCGCCAGGAGCTCGCGATGGTAGGTGGGGTCGCCGAACAGCAGCTCGGAGCTCTTGGCTCGCTTGAAGTACAGATGGGCCGGATGCTCCCACGTGAATCCGATGCCACCATGGATCTGAATGTTTTCCGCTGCGGCATGGAAGTACGCCTCTGAGCAGTAGCTCTTGGCCAGCGACGCGACCGAGGGAAGCTCGTCGTTCATCTCATTGGCGCACCAGCCTGCGTAGTACGCAGCGGACTTGGCCGACTCGACCTCGAGCAACATGTCGGCGCACTTGTGCTTGATCGCTTGGAACGATCCGATCGGGCGACCGAACTGCACACGGACCTTGGCGTATTCGACCGACATGTCGAGACACATCTGCGCACCACCGACCTGTTCGGCGGCGAGCGCCACCGCCGCAAGATCGAGCACGGTGCTGAGCACGTCCCAGCCGCCACCGTCGGTGCCGATGAGGGAGCCGTTCGCTCCGTCGAGCACGACCTTGGCCTGCTTGCGGGTCTGGTCCATCGTCGAAAGCGCCGTGGTGGTCACACCGGCACCGGACGGATCGACGGCGAAGAGCGACACGCCGGCATCGGTGCGGGCGGCGACGATCATGAGGTTGGCGGTGTGACCGTCGAGCACATACATCTTCGTGCCCGAGATCGAGTAGCCGTCCCCCGAGGCGGTGGCCTGCGCCGTGATCCCCGACTCGTCCCACTTTCCGTTCTCTTCGGTGAAGGCGAGCGTGGCCCGGGTCTCACCCGACGCAATACCGGGAAGGTGCGCGCTCTTGGCATCCTCGTCGCCGCTGTGCAGCAGCGTGTTGGCAGCGAGCACACAACTCGAGAAATAGGGGGCGCACAGCAGCGCTCGGCCCATCTCCTCGAGCACGACGATCTGTTCGATGAAGCCAAACCCTTGGCCGCCGTATTCCTCTGGAATGGCGAGGGCCTGCAAGCCCATCTGCTCGGCCATCTGGTTCCAGACGGCCTCGTCGAAGCCCTGTTCGGTGTCCATCTGTTCCCGGACTGCCGCCTCGTCCGATTTGTCTTCGAGGAAGCTCCGAACGAAGTCGCGCAACTGGTCTTGTTCTTCAGAGAATGCGAAGTTCATGGTGCGGAATCTAGCGACAGCGAGCAACGTTCGGAGCGTGTAGTGTGTACGCGCATGTACACATCCGTCCGACAGCTCGGCGTCCGGGAACTCAGGGCCGACCTGGCGACACACGTGCGTCGGGCACAGGTCGGAGAGCGCATCATCATCACCGTCGACGGCCACCCTGCGGCGCAACTCGTCCCCATCACGCCGGTCGGCGAACCAACCATCGACGATTTGTCCGCTGCCGGACTTCTGCGGCGTCCCCTACGCGTCGACCGGCCCGACGCGCCGACCGATCTGCCCCTGCTTCCGATAGACATCACAGCCGATGGGGTGCTCGCCGATCTGCGCGGCGACCCGGCTCGACGGCGATGATCCTCGCCCTCGATCCAAGTGCGCTGATCGAGCGGTACGCCGGCGGGCCGCACTGCGCGGTTGTCAACACAGCCATGGCGACCGCCGATGAGTGGGTGATATCGGACCTGGCCCGGGCAGAACTCTTGATGGCCCTCCACAGGCTGGCACCCGATCCCCACACCGCTGGCGAACTCACTGCCGCCGCACGAGCCGACATCGATGCGATGCTCGTCGTTCCGATCGATGATCGAGTACTTGGCCGAGCAGTCGAGATCGGAACGCTGTACAGCCTCCGAACCGTCGATGCTGTGCACCTGGCAGCGCTCGATCGACTGCCTCGCCCCCTGAGCCTTGCGACACTCGACGCTCGTCAGATGTCGGCCGCCGTCTCTCTCGACATCGAAGTGGTGACACCGGTCGAGATCTGAACCCGCGCCAACCGACCCGACTACGGTCGCCCCATGACCGAATCCGGCCCTGCCCTCCCGGCCCACAAACGGCCGTACGACGACACGCCGGTGCACACCGTCGATCTGCCGCCACTCCCGATCCGCGACCGGAATATTCCGGCGGAGGCATGGATCGAGGCGCCACTCGCACTGCTGCAGTCCGGCGACGACATCGGCTCGCCGCGCATTGCCTACAAACGCCGCATCGGGTCCTGGCTGCTCTGGCGGGCCGGCCCTGCCCGAAAGGCGAACTCGCGCTATGTCGCACTCCACGCCGACGACCTCAGCCGAGTGTTCTTCTTCCGTCTCTTCCCCGACGGTTCGGGAGAAGGGATCGGCCCGCGCGGTATCGCCCATGCGCGATTTCGGACCTGGAAGGAGGAATTGCACGAGACCCCCTGACCGGTCGCCACAACAGGCAGGGATCGGACGCACTGCTCTCCGGCCGGCCGGTCCCAACCCACGGGCTACTGTCGGCCCATGAACGAAACACCGTGGCAGGGAGACGTCGTCGGTCTTGTGGAGGCCTTCCGGTCAGGTGAGCGATCACCGATCGAAGAACTGGAAGCGACGCTCACAGCGGTCGACGCCAGTGAACTCAACGCGGTGTGCCATGTCGATGCCGACGCCGCTCGACGCGCTGCAGCGGTAGCCGACGTCTCGCTCCCCTATGGCGGTGTGCCGCTGGCGGTGAAAGAGCTTCTGGCCGTCGGTGGGTGGCCTGCCACCGAGGGATCGATCCCGCTCAAGGACGAGGTGTTCGACGAGGACAGCATCTCCGTGCAACGGCTGAAGGCAGCCGGCGCTATCCCCGCCGTGCAGACGACCTCGAGTGAGTTCGGAGCCACCAACCAGACCACGACCAAACTCCACGGCGCCACTCGCAATCCGTGGCACCTCGAACGTACGCCGGGCGGAAGCTCCGGCGGATCGGCAGCAGGCGTCGCCGGTGGCCTGTTTGCGCTGGCCACTGCCAGTGATGGTGGGGGCTCGATCCGAATCCCAGCCGGCTTCTGCGGTTTGATCGGCCTGAAGTCGACCTTCGGTCGGATCCCCCGAGGGCCTGGCGCGATTTTGGGAAATGCGACCTCGGTCGAGGGAACCGTCAGTCGCAGCGTTCGCGATGCAGCCCGGTATCTCGATGTCACGAACGGGTTCGACGGGCGCGACCCGCGATCGCTTCCTCGGGTGGAGGGCTACGAGACCGGCCTCGGCACCCACCTCGACGACATCGGTTCCCTTCGCGTCGCCATCATTCCCGACCTCAGCTGTGCGGTGATCGGACCCGAGACCGAAGCGGTGGTGGCAGCGGCAGCCGAGGAACTGGTTGCGCTGGCCGGGATGCGACGAGTGGATCTCGAGCTCCGACTCCCGAGCATCATGGGGGTGTGGGGCGCCACTGGCGGGGTGGGGATCCGCAAGTCGCTCGGCGATCGCTGGCCGGACTGTGCCCCCGAACTCGGGGGCGTCGAACGGTACGGCCAGTTTGCAGCCGACACACGGTTCACGATCGACGCCATGGCCCGGGCCGAGACCAGGCGCGCTGCATTCAACGATGCAATGGCTGCGATGTTCGCCGAGGTCGACATCGTGCTCGCTGCCACCAACCCAGCGCCCGCCTTCGACGCCGAGGGCCGTATCCCTCACGTGTTCGAGGGAAGAGAGTCCACCCCTGGCAACAACGGTGCGCTCACTGCGCCCGCCAACATCTACGGCAACCCGGCGATCGCGCTCCCCGCCGGTCGTGCAAGTGACGGCTTGCCGATCAGTCTTCAGGTGATGGCTCCCCACTTTCGCGAGGATCTGCTCCTCGATCTTGCCCTGATCTGGGAACGCGAACATCCGGTCGAACTGGCGGTCTAATTAGCACTACGTGCGTAGTGTTAATCATGACCGGAGGCATAGACTTTCGGTCATGTCCGCTCCCCTGTTCGAAATCGAAGGCCTCCACGCCGCCACCGCAGAAGGCGACATCGAGATCCTGCGGGGTGTCGATCTCACCGTCCACGACGGCGAAATCCACGCCCTGATGGGGCCCAATGGTTCGGGCAAGTCGACCCTCGCCAGTGTCCTGCTCGGCAGCCCGGAGTACGAGATCACGGCCGGCACCATCCGGTTCCGCGGTGAGGACATCAGTGAGTGGGATCCGGACCTGCGGGGCAAGGCCGGTATCTTTCTTGCCTTCCAGTATCCCCAGGAGATCCCGGGTGTCTCCGTCATCAACTTCCTCCGGCAGGCGCTGTCGGCCCGCAAGGGAATCGACCTCTCCGTCCTCGAACTTCGCCTCGCGATCATGGAGTGGATGGAGCGTCTCGAGATCGACCCGTCGTTCGGCGAGCGCTACCTCAACGAAGGCTTTTCCGGGGGTGAGAAGAAGCGCAACGAGATTCTTCAGATGGCCATCCTCGAGCCCGAGATGGCCATTCTCGACGAGACCGACTCGGGCCTCGACATCGATGCCCTGCGCATCGTGTCGAACGGTGTCCAGGAGGTCCGCAAGGACCGTCGGCACATGGGCGTTCTCGCCATCACCCACTATCAGCGCCTGCTCGACGAGTTGCGCCCCGATCATGTCCACGTGATCGTCGACGGACGCATCGTCGAATCCGGCGGGATGGAGTTGGCCGAAGAACTCGAGCAGCACGGCTACGAACGGTTCGAGGTGTCGGCGTGAGCGGCATCCCGACCGACATCAAGAACGATTTCCCGATCCTGCACCAGCAGGTCCACGGCAAGCCGCTGATCTACCTCGACTCTGGCAACACGTCACAGAAGCCACGGGCCGTGATCGACGCCATGAGCGACTACTACGAGACGATCAATGCGAACGTCCACCGCGGCTCGTACGAGATCGCAGTGAGAGCCACCGATGCGCTCGAGGGCGCCCGCGCCAAGGTTGCCCGCTTCATCAACGCACCGGCGGTCAGCGAGGTCGTCCTCACCAAAAACGCCACCGAGGCGATGAATCTGCTCGCTCGAAGTTGGGGGACTGCAAACCTCGGACCAGGTGACGCGGTCGTCATCTCCGAGATGGAACACCACGCCAACATCGTGCCGTGGCACATGCTCGCCGCCGAAAAAGGGTTCGAGCTGCGATGGATCCCCGTGACCGCCGACGGCCACCTCGATCTCACCACCCTCGACACGCTGCTCGACGGCGCCAAACTGCTTTCGATCACGGCGATGTCGAATGTGCTCGGCACCCTCAACGACATTCCCCGCCTGGCCGAAGCCGCCCATGCCTGCGGTGCGCTTGTCGCCGTCGACGGCAGCCAGTACGTGCCGCACGTCCCCACCGATGTCCAGGCGATGGGAGCCGACTTCTTGGTGTTCACCGGACACAAGATGCTGGGTCCGATGGGGATCGGGGTCCTGTGGGCCCGCGCCGAGATTCTGGAAGCGATGCCGCCGTTTCTCGGGGGCGGCGAGATGATCCTCAACGTCACGAAGGAGGGCTTCACCACCACCGACATTCCCTGGAAGTTCGAGGCGGGAACACCGATGGTCGCCGAAGCGGTCGGCCTCGGTGCTGCGGTCGACTACCTCGTCGGACTCGGCATGGAACACGTCCGTCGTCACGAGATCGAACTGACTGCGTATGCGCTCCGAACCCTCACCGAGCGCTTCGGCGACACGATCGTCATCCATGGTCCGTCAGAGCCAGCGGAACGAGGCGGTGTGATGTCGTTCGTCTACGGCGAGCCCGATGCCCGGGTGCATCCCCACGACATCGCCCAAGTACTCGATCAGGCCGGCGTGTGCGTTCGCGCCGGCCATCACTGCGCCAAGCCACTGCTGCAAACGATGGAAGTACCGGCAACGAGCCGTGCGTCCCTCTACGTCTACAACGACGAATCCGACATCGATGCCCTCGCCGATGCCCTCGAGGCATCGAGCGACATCTTCGCCTTCTAGGCTGGGCAACGCTAGGACCACACTGATGCCCGGACTCGACGACCTGTACCGAGAAGTCATTCTCGACCACTATCGCTCGCCCAGAAACCGCGGTGAGCTCGAGACGCCGCCCGCTGTGCGCGCCGAGGGTTTCAACCCGCTGTGCGGCGACGAAATCATCGTTTTCATCGATGTCGACGATGCCGGAGTGATCGCCGACATCGCCATCGGTGGTCAGGGTTGTTCGATCTCACAGGCGGCTGCATCGATGATGTCGGCGGCGGTGAAGGGCAAGACCATCGCCGATGCGCGTCGGTACATCGGGGCGTTCAAGGGCCTGATGAGTATTCACGAGGGCGAGATCGGTGGCGATGGCTCGGAAGCCGAGATCGGCATCACAGCCGACCTCGGTGACAGCCACGGCGTCGAACTCGGCGATCTCGAGGCACTCAAGGGTGTGGTGAAGTTTCCGGTCCGCATCAAATGTGCCACGCTCAGTTGGAACACCCTCGCCGAAGCACTGGCCGAGGCCGAGGCGTCCTGAGCGACGAAGCAGCCGGGTGCACCGGCACGTCATCGCGAACGGCAGCACCATGATCCTCGGCCCGGTCGCTGGACTACCGTCACCGCCGTGACGACTCCGCCGGCCGGTTGGTACGACGACCCCGAGAGCCCCACACACCATCGGTTCTGGGACGGCGCGAACTGGACAGATCATCGCTCACACAAGAACGCCGATCCCCCGATCGAAGCGGCGGTGTCGAGCTCGGCGTGGAACATCTTTCCCGCAACGTTCGATGCGATCGGATCGACGTGGCGTCAGCTTCTGATCGTCTCGATCCCCAACCTCGTGATGGGAGCGGCCGCGCTGATCCTTGTGTACACGACCAACGAGGCCCTGTTCGACAGCGACGTCGCCACGCTGCTCGATCGTGTCGGCGACGGCCCCCGGCCGGTCGACGACGGTGGGGACGTCGACGATCTCGACCCACCGTTCCCGGCCTCGGTGGTGTGGATCTCGATCGTGGTCGTGACAGTCTGGTTCATCATCGGGACGCTCGTGTCGACCACGCTCCAGCGATTGTTGGCAGTATCGATGCAGGGCAACTCGGCCGATCGGCACGACGCACTCGTCGAGGCGTGGCGGCGCGTTGCCAGGGTGCTCGGCTGGTCGTTGGTGACGGTGACGACCGGCGGAGGCGTGATAGCGCTGGCCCGATTCTCGGTGACCGGATTCCTTGCGTGCCTGCCGGCGATCCTCGTTGCGACCCCGTACGCCATGGCTGCCTACCCTGCGATCGCGATCGCTCCCCGAGGACGAAGTCCGATCGCACAGGCGCGCGAGTTGTTGACCGGGCAAGTGCTGGCAGTGACCCGGCGATGCCTCGTTTACCTGGTGCTGTGGTTCGTGACGCTGTTCACCGGGCTCCTCGTCGTCCAGTTCGTCGCCGACGACATTCGCCTCACAGCTATCGGTCTTACCCTCACGATCCTGATGCAGAACGTCGTCCTGTCCGCAGGATTGGTTGCACTCTGGGTCGACTCCGGGGGTCCACTCGATCCTGTGCTCACACCCGGCCCGGCCGAACGCCCAACCTAGGACGGCGCATCGTCGAGCCGTCGACGGATTGCGACGGCAACGTCCGGCCCGACGACGGCGACGAGTTCGTCCGCCAGTTGCTCGGCGGTGGCGTGTTCACCGCTGTAGGCCTCGGGCTCCTCGGTACAACACCACGCCATCGTTGCCTCATCGCCCCAATCACGGCGAGCCCATCGGCGAAGGGTGCGCTTGCCGTCGTCGTCACGATCGACGCGCAGCGGAAGCTGTGAGCACACGAAGGGCTTCGCATCGAGCGGTCGATCGCCGTCGGCAAGCGCTTGCAGATGCAACGCACAACCGGCACCACCCGAGAACCCAGGCCGATTGAGGAAGATGCACGCGCCATCGGCAAGCGCAGTGAAGCGACGATCCTCTCGAAAGATCCCACTCGCCCGGGCCTGGTCCACGAACTGGAACCGGTCGGGATCGATCACAGCCGCAAGTGCCGAGATCAGCATCGCTTCCTCCTCGTCGACGAGTTCGACGCCAACCGAGCAGCAGCCCTGCTGCAACTCTTCGGCGGGTTCGTCGAGAATGCCCTTGCAGCCGTCACCCCAGATGCATCGCCACCGCGACCCGAGAAAGCCGAGATCGACCCGCCAGCGGGTCCCGTCGACCGGATCGACGAACTCTTCGAAGTGTTCCGACGGCACGACCACGGTTCGAGCCTAAGCCGGTACGGTTCCGAGCCGTGCAGCTCATCGACACCGGGACCCACCCCATCGCAACAGACGACTACCGCGCGCTGTGTCGCGCCGCCTTGCGACAGCACGGTGCGCTGGTGCTCGAACAGTTCTTCTCCCCCGAGATGATCGAACGATCGCTTGCAGACGCCGTCGAGCGGGAGCCCTCGGCGTTTTTCGCCGACTCGACCCACAACGTGTGGCTCACGCCGCCCGATCCGTCACGATCCGAGGGCCACTCCTACAACCGCCAAGTCGTCAGTTCGAAGGGCCTGATCGCCGACGACCAGGTCCCGACCGACTCGCCCCTGCGCGATGTCTACGGTGACGATGCCTTTCGGGCATTTCTGTGCGCCGTCCTCGACATCGACGAGATCCACCCGTACGCCGATGACCTCTCGTCGATCAACGTTCACTATGCGCCCGAGGGCCGAGAACTCGGCTGGCACTTCGACAATTCATCGTTCGCAGTGACGATGCTCTTGCAGGCTCCGGTTGCCGGCGGCCGGTTCGAATATGTTCCGAATGTCCGAACCGACGAGGCAGTCCACGACCGCATCGACTCGATCCTCGACGGGTCGGTATCTGTCGAGACCCTCGCGTTCGCCCCCGGCGACCTCGTCCTCTTCCGGGGCCACGATGCCTTGCACCGCGTGACACCGACCGAGGGGACGACAACACGCGTGCTCGTCGTCTTCGCCTACAACGATCGACCGGGTGTCGGCCTCTCGACATCGGCACTTCAGACCTTCTACGGCCGCGTCGACTGACGCAGCCTCGATGTCGAGCACCACTACGCTCGACAAGTCATGCACGACGTTCCTGCAGCCTGGTACGACGACCCCGACGATCCGTCCCGATACCGCTACTGGGACGGATCGTCCTGGACCGAGCACCGGGCCCCGAAATTCGAAGGCTCCGCATCGAGTGCTCACCGCAGCGTCGTGCGGGCGACCTGGCAGCTCGGTTCACACACCGTGGGGCCGCTGCTCGGTATCGGGTTGCTTTACCTGCTTGCGCTCCTGCCCGCACTCATCGTGGTGGCAATCGGTGTCGTGCAGTCGCTCGAGCCCGGGGTCGGTGCAATCGTCGACGAGTTGACAGCGGGCACCTGGAACCCCGAATCCGACCCGAGCGACGAGGCGTTTCTCGAATCCATTCGCTGGCGCCCGACGTCCATGTTCTGGATCACCACAGCGGCAGCGGCACTGTACGTATTTCCCGTCTCGGTCCTGGCCCACAGCATCGCAATCATCCTGATGGCGAACCGGCACCGGGGCGGCTCGATGCAGTTTGCGGGAGCCTGGGTGATCGGCGTCAAGCGATTCAAACGCAACCTTGCGATCAGTCTGTTGTGGGCCGCGTGCTGGCTGACGGTCGTCGCAGCACTCGTTGCGCTTTGGGCACTTGCGGTGGTGTTGACGCCCCTCTTGCTCGCCGTCGCAGTTCCGCTCACCATCGGGGTTGTCGTCTATCTCTACCCGTTTCTGTGGCTTGCACTGACCTCGCTGTACGCCGGACCGATCGACCAGCCGCCATGGCGAACCGTGACGACACTCGTCAAGCCGCAGTGGACAGCCGTTGCCGGCCCGGTGCTCGTGATCAACCTGGTGATCGTGGGGATCAATCTTGCCAGCTCGTTCCTGACCCTGCTCCCGATTCTCGGCGTGCTGATCAGCCTTGCCGGCAGTGTTGCGCAGTGGATCGCACAGCACGGATCCGGGGTCGTGATCTGGGACCAGGTCGGCGGAGAATTCGATCCCGAGATCACCGACCCGACCTAGCCATCGACGCTCGCTGGCTCCCAGCCTGGTTTACAACAACGGGTCGGCAAAGGGGTCGTCAGGCAACCCTGCACTCCCGCCCGGAGCGGATGCCGTGACCCAACGCTCGTAGCCGGTTTCTTCGAGTTCGTCGGCCAGAGTCGGCCCGCCTGATTCCTGGATCTTGCCGTCGGCGAACACATGGACCGTGTCGGGCTCGAGTTGCTCGAACAGTCGGCTGTAGTGCGTGATTGCAAGCACGCCGAGCCCATCCTCCGATGTCGCTTCCTCGACCCGCTGACTGACCTGGCGAAGGGCATCGACATCGAGGCCCGAATCGAGTTCGTCGAGAATCGCAAAAGCGGGACGCAGCACCCCGAGTTGCAGTGTCTCGTTGCGCTTCTTCTCGCCGCCGGAGAGATCGACATTGAGCGGGCGTTCGAGGAACTGGGCCCCGAACCCGATGCGCTCGGCCTCGACCCGCATCCGTTCCCCGATGTCGCTCCAGTCGTCGGACGTGCACACCGACGCAGCAAGCATGTCGCGCAGGGCGACGCCGGGGACTTCGGTCGGATATTGCATCGCAAGGAACAAGCCGGCTTCGGCCCGTTGCCATGTCGGCTTGTCGAGCAGTTCGACATCGTCGATTCGAACCGACCCTGCGATCACCTCGTAACCGGGCCGACCGACGATGACGTGAGACAGCGTCGACTTTCCCGAGCCGTTGGGCCCCATGATCGCATGGACCTCTCCGGAACCGACGACGAGATCAACCCCTTTCAGGATCTCCTGGCCGTCGACGGCAGCACGCAGCCCCTCGATGATCAACTGACTCATTCGTCCGCCTCCTCGTCGATGGTGAGGATCACCTCGCCGTCGACCACGACAACGTCGTAGCTCGGCACCGGCCGCACCGCAGGCAATGACAGTGGTTCGCCGGTCCGAAGATCGAAGAGAGCGCCATGGCGCTCGCATTCGATGGCGCACTCGTCGGGATCGACGAAGCCCTCGGAGAGGGACACGTCGGCGTGGCTGCACGTATCACCGATGGCATACACGTCGTCGTCGATACGAACGAGGGCGACCTGGCGGCCGTCGACCGTGACCTTGCGGGCCGTTCCCGGCTCGATCGCGTCGAGAGCGAAAAGGTTGTGCATCGTCATGCAACGATCTCCATCGCCGCCGGCTCGAGATCACGCTGCCGGGCGAGCTTGTCGGCGATGGCGAGCTTGAGCGCAGGAGCGGCGGACGGTACCGGAATCTTTGCCAGTACCTCTTCGAGGAAACCGGCAACGATGAGACGGTCGGCTTCGCTCGTCGGCACGCCGCGGGACTCGAGATAGAACCGCTGCTCCTCGTCGACCGGACCGACAGTTGACGCGTGGCTGCACTTGACGTCGTTGTTCTCGATCTCGAGGTTGGGCACCGACTCGGCCCACGCCGTTTCGCTGAGCTTCAGGTTGCGGTTGGTCTGAAAGGCGTTGGTGCCGCGAGCATCGGGGCGCACCCGAATGAGCCCGGTGTAGATGCTGCGAGCCGAACCGGCGACGACACCCTTGTAGAGCAGATTCGAGGTCGTGTCGGGGGCGACATGGTCCTGGTAGGTGCGGAAGTCGAGGGTCTGCTCGGCTTCGCCGAAGTAGATCGCCATCAGGTCACCGTGGGCGCCGCGCCCGACAAGGCGGGTGTCGGCACGCGTGCGGGCGTAGTGGCCACCGAACGCCGCTGTCGCCGCAGAGATGGTGGCGTCACGATCGGCTCGCGCCAGCACCGACCCGAACTGCCAGGTGTTCGCGCCCTGCTCCTGCACCTTCAGGTACCCGAGTCGCCCTGCTGCTGCGACATCGAGTTCGACGACTGGGCACATCAGAATGCGATCGTCAGCTTCGGAGGTGTGAAGATCCATCACGTCGACGTGCGCGTTCTCACCGACCCGTACGACGAGGCGCGGAAATGCTGCGCCCCCATCGCCGGCTGCGTGATGGGTGACGACGATCGGGCGATCGATGACGACTCCTCGTGGTACGTCGATGAGCAGTGGCGAGTCCATGAAGGCGTCGTTGAGGAGTGTGAAGTAGTCAGCGGCGTCGTCTGCCACCGAACCCAGGCGGGCAGCGCCGTTGTCGTCATCGGCTAGCGGGCCGATGCGAACACCAAGATCGGTCAGTTCCTGCTCGATGTCGGTGTACATGACCCGACCGTTGACGCAACGGACGATCGCTGCAGGTTCGACATCAAGTCGAGCCATCGGAGCATCGCCGAACTGGGTCGCTGGCGCGAACCCATCGAGGTCGAGGTCGCCGATGCGGCTGTAGCGCCACTCCTCGGCAGAGACGTCGGGACGGGGCGTGGCCTCGAAGGTTTCGGCAGCAGCGACACGACGATCGATCAGCCACTGTGGGCCATCGAGCGCGCCCGCCGCAGCAGGGGAAAAGACAGGGGACACGAGCATTTATCCTACCGCCGTAGTGCTAATCAGCGGTGCGGCGCAACAACGCTCAGTTGCCCTCCCGATAGCGGCGCTTCAGCTTGTCGGAGAAGCGCTCCTTCGGTGCCTTGGCCTTGCGACCGAAGCGCCGACTCTCTCCGCCGTTCGATCGCTTCCGTCCACTGACACCCTTCTTCGCCTGCCGGTGCCGTGCCTGCTCGAGGTCGGCCAAAACACCAGGGGCAGCATCGTTGATGATGTCCTCTGCTGCATCGAGCAGTGCGCCAATCGAGTCGTCGTGACCGAGGCTCGACGGCTCTTTCGGCGTCTCGGGAGTGACGAGGCTCCCGTGCGCCCAATTCACATCTGCCATCCGCCGGACGAACTTCGGGCAGTCGTCGGGGCACCGCCACGGTGCTTCGGGGGCGAGATCGAGATCACACTTCCGAACCGTGTCGCCGTTGGCGTACGTGCGGGACTCGAAGTACTTGCAGTCTTGGCGCATCGGCATGGCGACTATTGTGGCCCATGCACACCCGCTTCGGCTGCGCACCCTGCGACGTGACGGCGCAACCACTGCGCCAGCTGTACCCGTCAGCCGACGGAGCCCTCCATCTGAAGCTCGATCAGGCGGGACCATTCGACTGCGTACTCCATCGGGAGTGTGCGGGTGACGGGCTCGATGAACCCGTTGACGACCATGCCCATCGCCTGTTCCTCGGTGAGGCCACGAGACTGCAGGTAGAAGAGCTGCTCGTCTGCCACCCTCGAGACGGTGGCCTCGTGGCCGATGACAGCATCACCGGAACCAACCTCCATGTAGGGGTAGGTGTCCGAGATCGACTCGTCGTCGAGGATGAGGGCATCGCATTGGACATGCGACTTGCAGCCGTAGGCGTCGTCTTCGACCCGAACCAGGCCGCGGTAGCTGGTGCGACCGCCGTCTTTGGAGATCGACTTGGAGACGATTTTCGAGGTGGTCTCGGGCGCAGCGTGAATCATCTTGGCGCCGGTGTCCTGGTGCTGGTTGGGACCCGCATAGGCCACCGACAGCACCTCTCCCGATGCCTTCGGGCCGGCGAGCACGACAGCCGGGTACTTCATGGTGAGCTTCGAACCGATGTTGCCATCGATCCACTCCATGTGACCTTCTGCTTCGACGTAGGCCCGCTTCGTGACCAGGTTGAAGACGTTGTCGGACCAGTTCTGGATCGTGGTGTAGGTGACTCGGGCCGACGGCTTGACGACGATCTCGACGACAGCGGAGTGCAGCGAGTCGGAGGTGTAGGTCGGCGCCGAGCACCCTTCGATGTAGTGCACCTTCGATCCTTCGTCGGCGATGATCAGGGTTCGCTCGAACTGACCCATGTTTTCCGCATTGATGCGGAAATAGGCCTGCAGTGGCATCTCGACCTCGACGCCGGGCGGGACGTAGATGAACGAGCCGCCCGACCACGCGGCGGAGTTGAGCGCCGAGTACTTGTTGTCGTTGGGCGGAATGATCTTGCCGAAGTAGTCCTTGACGAGTTGCGGGTACTCCTTGACCGCGGTGTCCATGTCGCAGAAGAGCACCCCTTGGGCCTCGAGGTCGTCGCGGTTGCGGTGGTACACGACCTCGGACTCGTACTGAGCGGTGACGCCCGCCAGGTACTTTCGTTCGGCCTCGGGGATGCCCAGCTTCTCGTACGTGTTCTTGATCGACTCCGGGACCTCGTCCCAGTCGTCGCTGAGATTGCCTTTGGGCTTGATGTAGTAATAGATGTCGTCGAAGTCGAGGTCGGACGTGTCGCCACCCCAGCTCGGCCGTGGACGGCGCTCGAATCGCTGGTGGGACTTCAGACGGAAATCCAGCATCCAGTCGGGCTCGCCCTTGAGCCACGACATCTCTCGGAGGATCTCTTCGTTCAGCCCCTTCTTGGGCTTGAAGACGTAGTCCTCTTCGTCAGCCCAGCCGAGCTGATATTTGCCGAGGTCGATGCCGATGTCGGTGGACGCCATGGGGTGGGCTCCTGCAGATTCAGCGCACTGCGACGCAGTGGGGAGAGCGGAATTTCTCCTACGCAGATAGTAACAACTCCGCTGGCCCTTCGGACCGTCGGCCTGGGCCGAGTGCCGCCCGGTCGAACTCGACGTCGGTCACTGCGAAACGGGCATGGTCGACGCTGAGGACAGGCGCAGTCGTCGGATCCCTACGGAAACAGCGCATCGAGGAGTTCACCCGAGAGTCCGGCGAGGCGAAGGGCCGTCGCACGGTTGACGTCGAGGGACTCACCGAATGGGTCATCGATCTCGTCAGGGCCGGTCCCGACCAAATCGTCGTCGGACCTCGCCTTGCTGGCCGCTGCGATGCGCATACGCGGATCACCGATGTCGGTGTCGACCGAGCGCAAGAGATCGATCGCGGTGACAAGGGTGAACACCTTGCCGCGATCGTTCGTCATCGGCGCGATGTCGCGACCGTGACGACGTTCCATCGTGACGACCAGATCGGCAGCACGCACGATCTTGGGAGTCGTGATGCGAGAACGGTGGTCCCCGACGTCATGGCCCAGTTCGGCGAGGACGGCCGATGCCGCATCGGACGCCCTGTCGCCGTTGGTGAGGAACCCTGACGACGACACCTCCACAGGAAGGTGTCGCTCGGCGGCTTCGACCAGCAGCGCAGTTTGCATCATCACCGAGCGACAGATGTTGGCGGTGCACACCACCAAGATGCCGACGTCTCGAGTGTCGGTCGTGTTCACGTCAGTCGAGACGGCGGAGTTCCGTGCGGAACTGCTCACCTCGATGCACGTAGGCCTCGACATTCATTCGAGCGTGGAACTCGTCGAGCACGCCCTCACGAATCGTTGCGGGCACGCCGAGTGCCATCGAACAGCGAGGCACCTCCACGCCGCCGGGCACCATGGCAGCACCTCCCACAAGTGCATGCTCATGCACGATGGCGTTGTGCAGAACGATCGAACCCGAACCGACCAGCGCCCAGTCGTGGACGATGCATCCCTCGAGGTGGGCCAGATGGCCGACCGTGACGAAGTTGCCGATCTGCGTGGGCGTGAACTGGGTGGTGTGGATCACTGCCCCGTCTTGGATCGAGGTCCCCTCTCCGATGGTGATCGGACCGTCGTCTCCCCGGATCACTGCCTGCGGCCATACCGACGACGTTGCGCCGATGGTGACATTGCCGATGATGGTGGCATCCGGGTGGACATACGCAGTCGGGTGGATGTCGGGCGCAAGGTCGCCCAGTGCATAGATCGCCATGCCGTGAACCTAGTGCCGAGTCGGCCTAGAGACCCTCGAAGCGTCCGTAGCCGCCCTGGAAGAACAGCAACGGTCCCTGATCCCCGGTGACCGCCAGTGACCTGACGAGACCGATGACGATGTCGTGATCCCCTCCATCGAGGATCGCGTGGATGTCACAGTCGATGTGCCCGACGCAACCGGGCAGGACCGGTGAACCGGTGGCATCGGTGGTCCAGTCGATACCCGCGAACCGATCGTCGGACGGCATGGCAAAGATTCCGCACACGTCTTTTTGATCGTCACCGAGGATGTTGGCGCAAAAGGAACCCGTCTCCCGGATGGCGTGCCACGTCCCAGAATCCTTCCCCGGGCAGAACATCACGAGCGGCGGCTCGAGGGAGACACTCGCAAAGGAGCCGATCGCCATGCCCGCGGGCCCATCCTCACCGGCCCCGGTCACGACGGTGACACCGGTCGGAAAATGGCCGAGCACTCGTCGAAAGTCGCCAGGGTCGATCGTCATGTCTGGGCTCCAGTCGGGGCGGGAACGGTGAGCTTCAGTCCTTCGAGGGCGGCGACGACATCGATGCCGTCGGCCGCCGCACGTCGACGCGTCTGCTCGCAGATGACATCGACCGCCTCGTCATCATGACTCGGATCATGGTGGAAGAGCACGAGGGTTTTCGCACCGGACTGCCGAGCCACCTCGAGCGCGTAGTCCGGGGTGCTGTGGCCCCAATGCGCTTTTGCAGCGAACTCGGTGGCCGTGAGTTGGGCGTCGTGGATCAACACGTCGACGTCGCGGCACAGTTCCCGAGCACCGGGGGCGATGAAGGTCTTGTCGTCGAGCGGTTCTTGATGGTCGGGCAGGTACGCAATCGACACACCGTTGCGCTCGATACGAAAACCTGCCGTCGGCCCGGTGTGCGGGACCGATCGGGCCATGACCGAGGTCTCCCCGATCGTGAAGTCAGCATCGAGCGCATCGACGAAGGTCACGGAAGCAGGCAGATCGCTGGCCGTGATCGGGAAGAACGGCGGCGCCATGAACCGGGCCATGCAGTCGGCGAGCGATTCCGCCGAGCCATCACCAGGCCCGTACACGGTGAGCGACGAGTCGGGATGGTGGAGTGGGGCGAAGAACGGCAGGCCCTGGACGTGATCCCAGTGAAGATGCGTGAGCAGCGCGTGGGCAGTCATCTCCGCGCCGTCACGACAGGTGCCGAAACTGCGCAGGCCGGTGCCGAGGTCGAAGATGATCGGATCTTGGCCCTCCGCCTCGACCGAGATGCAGCTCGTGTTCCCGCCGTAGCGAGCGAGAGACGGGCAGCTGCAGGGTGTCGAACCTCGGACCCCGTGGAAGGTGACGACGACATCTGCCTGCGCGTGAGCCCTCATGGTCCGGTCACGGTAGAACACTGCAGCGCAGCCCGAACAGGCCGAGTGACCGATGTCTCACATCGGTGAGTGGGCGCGGGTTGTGTCAGGATGCCCGGCATGCGTTCGTCAGCTCCGCTTCCCGACGGGTTGGTTGCGGTCGTCAAGCAGGACTGCCCGACCTGCGTGCTCGTCGCGCCGGTACTCGTCGATCTTGCCGATCGATCGTCCATGGTCACCATCACCCAAGACGATCCGACGTTTCCTGCCGCTGCCGACTGGGTCGTCCACGATGCCGACCTGTCGTTGTCGTGGCACAACGACATCGTCACCGTGCCGACCCTGCTCCGGGTCGAGAACGGCATACCCGTGGACCGCACCGAAGGGTGGGATCGTGAGGCCTGGGAGACCTTCACCGGTGCAGGGGGTCTCGGCCCCGGGCTTCCGGACTGGCAGCCCGGGTGTGGGTCGCTGTCGGTCGACCCGAACCTGACAGACGAACTCGCCGTTCGCTTCTCCGGGTCGGCGATGACGAGTCGTCGGGTCGAGATCGCTGCCCTCGAGGACGAGTGGGAGGCGATGTACGACCGAGACTGGTCTGACGGTCTCCCGGTCGTGCCGCCCACCGAAGCCCGAGTCCTTCGCATGCTCGAGGGAACCTCCCGAGATGCCGGGGACGTCGTCGCGATCGCTCCACCCGATCTCGTCGAGTGCACCGTAGAGAAGATCGCCATCAATGCCGTCATGGCCGGCTGCCGGCCGGAGTATCTCCCGGTCGTGATCGCCGCCGTCGAAGCGGTCTGCTCCGACGAGTTCAACATGCACGGAGTACTGGCCACCACGATGGATGTCGGGCCGATCCTGATCGTGAACGGACCGATCCGCAACGAAATCAAGATGAACTCGGGCGGCAACGTGCTCGGCCAGGGCAACCGAGCAAACGCCACCATCGGCCGTGCCGTCCAACTGGTGATCCGCAACATCGGTGGCGGGAAGCCGGGAGGCGTCGACCGCTCGGCCCACGGCAGCCCCCACAAGTTGGGCCTCGCCTTCGCCGAGGACGAGGAAGGGTCACCGTGGGAGTCGTTCGCGCAGAGCCGCGGCTTCAGCGCTGAACAGTCGACCGTCACTGCCTGGTGTGGCGGTGGCCCGACGATCATGGTCGATCAACTGTCACGCACCCCCGATTCGCTCGTCCGACACTTCGCCAAGTCACTCCTCACGTCCGTCGCACCCCGGATGGCTCTGATGGAAACGGTTCTGGTCATCGGGCCAGAACACATGAGCCGATTCCGTGATGCCGGGTGGGATCGAGCCCGGTTCGTGGAGGAGCTCGAAACCCATCTGGTGATCCAAACCGACGACATCGTGCGGGGTGTCGACGGTATCGACGAGGGGGCAGCACCGGAGATGGCCGGCAACGTGATCTCGAAGTTTTGGCCGGGCGGCATTCACGTCGTGCACGCCGGTGGCCAGACCGGGCTGTTCTCGATGGCATTCGGTGGCTGGATCCCGCCTCCGAAAGGTAGCGTTTGCACGACGAAGGAGATCACCCGATGACCACCGTCCTCGATCCAACCAGCGAGTCTCGTGCCGAGCAGCGCGAACTCGTCACCCGACCCGAATCGCTCGACGGTCTCACGATCGGGCTCCTCGACATCTCCAAACCACGCGGCGATGTCTTCCTCGATCGCATCGAGGAACGTCTCACCTCCATGGGTGCGTCGGTCAACCGGTACATGAAACCGACATTCGCAAAGCCCGCTCCCGTCGACCTTCGACATGAGATCGCGACATCGTGCGATGCGGTCATCGAAGCACTCGCCGATTGAGGCAGCTGCACGACGTGCAGTGTGCACGACATCAGTGACCTCGAACGACGCGGTGTTCCAGGTGTCTTCGTAGCCTCCGAAGGCTTCGTCGACGCCGCTGAGACCCAGGCCCGAGCGCTGGGCCACCCGAGCGCTCGGGTGTTCACCCCCCATCCCATCCAGGACCGCACCGACGACGAGATGCGAGGCATCGCCGACGCTACCGTCGACGCTCTGATCGCAAAGCTGACCGGTCCTCAGTAGCGGCCCGAGGACCTGCCCTCACGACAGACGGAGCTCTCACCCTCACGGCAGGCGAAGTTCTCGGCCGTCTTCGACGGCAAGCCCATCGCGCACCAGCCCTGCAACCACGCGCCGAGCCCGCTCTGCGGGGACATCGAGCGTCTGCGGGAGCGCGGCCATGGCAACCGGCGCCGCCCGCAACGCATCGACGAGTTGGCCACGAAGCTGTCGATCACTGCCCTCGAACGGTGCTTGGGGCGCCGACACCCCCGCAGATCCGACCGCCGGGTCGGCTCCACTGCCCCGCCAGCGGCAGCTCGCTGCGATCGGGCACAGTTCACAGGCGGGTGCCCGCTTCGTGCACACCTGCGCGCCGAGTTCCATGAGCGACTGGTTCCACAACCACACCGGCTGCGCTGCGACGAGCTCGTCGGCTCGTTCCTGCGCCTCGCCGGGGCTCAGGGTGACGTTGTCGAGGCGAGCCAGAACCCGACCGATGTTCGTGTCGACAACGGCCGCCGGCAACTCGAAGGCAAAGGCTCGAACGGCGCGGGCCGTGTACGGCCCGACGCCCGGAAGCGCCAAGAGTGCCTCGAGATCGGAGGGCACCTCACCGCCATGGTCCGCAGCCATGGAGACGGCGGCTCGGTGCAGGTTGAGTGCCCGACGGTTGTACCCGAGCCCGGCCCATTCCTCGACGACATGACCGGCGGACGCCGCCGCACAGGCCGACGGAGTCGGAAACCGAGCGAGGAAGCGAGGCAGGCGTTCGACGATCCGCGCCACCTGGGTCTGCTGCAACATGACCTCGCTGACGAGGATCGTCCACGGGTCGCGGGTGCGCCTCCACGGAAGGTCGCGAAGACTTGTTCGACCCCAGGCCATGAGCTCGACCTGGATTGTCCGATCCCGTTGCTGTGCCGGCACAGGGGAAGACTGTAGGACACCGCGCCGTTGCTCCTCTGGGCGATCGACACCACCCGGACCCACAATCGCTGCTGCGCACGGATGGTGCTCCAAGCGCCGGCATCCACGCAAACCTCCGCGCCCGACCCCGGACTTCGGCGGTGCTGCAGCGGCAACCTAACCTGCACCACATGAACGCCCCGATCCTCGCCGACGCTCGAGCTGCCACCGATGTCATGCAGCAGGTGATCGACAGCGCCCTGTCGAAGCTCTCCTCCGTCGACGACCTGGACGCCCATCAGGTCATCGCCTACGACATTGCCCACGCCGCCGCCGCTGTCGCATCAGCGGCGAACCTGCTCGCCTACGGCGCACACGGACCCAGCGAGGAAGCGGTCACCGTCGCCTTCGTCGCCGACGTGGCCCACGATCTCGCCACTCGCCTGCTGGGTCGCGAAGCGGAGTGGGGCTGTGCGACAGGTGTGCTCGACGAGATTCACGAGTTCATGGCCGCTGGCCGGGCCCCGGCATTCGTCGCCTCGCTCGTCGACGGAGCACCCAGTCATCTCGACGAAGACATGACCCTGGTTGCAGAGACCTTCCGGCGCTTCGCCGACGAACAGATCGCGCCGCGGGCCGAACACGTTCATCGCGCCAACACCGATGTTCCCGAGGACATCATCACCGGGCTCGCCGAGCTCGGCGTCTTCGGACTGTCGGCGCCCGTGGAGTACGGCGGTTTTGCCGAAGGTGGGGTGAACGACTATCTCGGCATGGTCGTTGCGACCGAGGAGCTGTCCCGAGGCTCGCTCGGTATCGGCGGCTCACTCATCACTCGCCCGGAGATCCTGACCCGGGCCCTCATCGCAGGCGGCACGGAGGACCAGAAGCAGACCTGGCTCCCCCGACTGGCCAGCGGTGAGGTCATGGCTGCCGTCGCTGTCACCGAGCCCGACTACGGCAGTGACGCAGCCGGGGTTCGTGTCGCGGCCACTCCCGGCCCCGACGGAGGTTGGCTCATCAACGGCGTCAAGACCTGGTGCACCTTCGCAGGGCGAGCCGACGTCCTCATGGTGCTGGCCCGTACCGAAGCCGGCTCGACCGATCATCGCGGCCTCAGTGTGCTGATCGTCGAGAAGCCACGCGGCGACGGCCATGGTTTCGAACATGTGCAGGAACAGGGCGGGAAGATGACCGGCCGGGCCATCGACACGCTCGGCTACCGCGGCATGCACAGCTATGAGATCGCGTTCGAGGACTGGTGGGTGCCGACCGAGAACCTCATCGGAGAAGATGCCGGCCGAGGCCGGGGCTTCTACTACCAGATGCAGGGTTTCGAGAACGGCCGTCTGCAGACGGCAGCCCGAGCGGTCGGCGTCATGCAGGCCGCCTACGAGGCTGCTCGTGCCTACGCCGATGAGCGAGTCGTCTTCGATCAACCGATCGCCCAGTACCAGCTCACCCGGGCAAAGTTGGGACGGATGGCCGTGATCATCCAGGCAGCACGGCAACTGTCGCTCCATGTCGCCGAACTCATGGGCAAGGGCGAGGGCGCGCTCGAGGCGTCGATGGCCAAGGCATACGTCTGTCGCGCTGCGGAATGGGTGACCCGCGAGGCGATGCAGATCCACGGCGGTATGGGGTACGCCGAGGAGTACGACGTGAGCCGCTACTACGTCGACGCCCGGGTGCTGTCGATCTTCGAGGGCGCCGACGAGACCCTTGCGCTCAAGGTGATCATTCGTCGGTTGCTGGCAGAACGGAGCTAGCACCGGGTTCGAGACCGAAGCCGATGGTGAGACCGTCGGCCTCGGTCAGGCGACTGCTCACCACTGCGAGTGTCCGGTCGTAGCTGACCTCGAGGGTTGCTGCGGTTGCGTCGGGCACATCGGTTCGACCGGGTTCGGAAAGACGAATGACGTAGCCGTCACCTCGGTCCACCCACGTCGGGATGTAGTGAACGCCGATCGCTTCGATCTCCCCTGCGTCGTTCTCGCGCAGTTCGATCGTTGCGATCATCCCGTCCTGACTCGCAGCAACACAGCAGTTGGCCGACTGATTCGACAGGAAGTTGCCGACGCCGAACACCACCCACTCGTCCCCGACCTTGTCGATCGGCTGCACGACGTGCGCATGATGCCCGACCACGAGGTCGACCTCCTCGGTCGGAAGGATCGCGTCGAGCCAATCGATCTGCGACTGGATCGGCTCGTGGCGATACTCCGCCCCCCAGTGCAGCGAGACCACCACGAACTCTGCACCTGCCTCCTTCGCGATGCGGGCTTCCTGGACGATCGCCTCCGGGTCGATCAGGTCGACGAGATACTGACGATCGGCGGGCATCTGGAAGCCGTTGAGGGAGTAGGTGGCCGAGATGTGGGCGATCACGATGTCGTTCACCCGGTAGAGCACCGGCGCGAGATCTTCCTCCTCACTGGCAGCCTGGCCGGCGTACGGCAGGCCGATCTCACGCATCACCGTGATCGTGTTGATCGCCCCCTGTGCTCCCCGATCGAAACTGTGATTCGACGCCAGGGAGCAACCGTCGTAGCCGACGTCGCGGGCCGCCTCGGCAAACGCGCGTGGCGCGTTGAACATCGGGTAGCCGGAGAGATTCGAGTCGTCGATCGAGATCGGTGACTCGAGGTGACAGATGGCGAGGTCGGCACCCTCGATGAGGGGTCTGACTTCGGCGAAGAGCGGAGTGAAGTCCCATCCCGGATCGGCATGTTCGGCACCGGCACGCTGCACCGCTCCGTGGGGAAGCAAGTCGCCGGTGAAGAGCAGGCGGGCCGTACGCAGAGGAGGCACGGTCGTCGTCGTGGTCGTGGTGGTCGTCGTGGTCGAGGTGGTCGTCGTGGTGCTGCTGGTGCTGCTCGGGGTCACCACGAGCGCAGCATCGACCTCGGAAGCATCGCTGCCCGAACGCACCTCGACCCACGCGCCAGCACCGAAGGCGACGACACACGCAAGGAGGAGCGCGCCCCGGCGTCGACTCATCTGAAGAGCTCCGGGGCGACGGGGCAGTCGGTGCGGAACCTTGCCTCGGCGGCAGGGATCGGTCCCCCGGGTCCGATCACCGACGTCATCAGTTCGATCGGCACAACCTCGAACAGGTCTTCCCACGGCTCGTCACTGATGACCATGTCGCGTAGTGGCTCCCACATGCGCTGTGGGAGGCATCGTCCGACCCCGGCAACCAGCCAGACCGGGATGCCGGCTGCGTTGGCCACCGCTGCTGCCTGGAGCGACCCGATGGCACACAGTGCGGAGTCCGGGCCCAGTGCATCGGTCTCGAGCAGCACGAGGTCGGCTTG
>Ga0181594_10000868_pt1 | contig 28427 bp, 24 predicted proteins | sample 071ome_18_FD_145603 | JGI IMG/M metagenome (GOLD analysis project Ga0181594, IMG submission 145603) | Coastal salt marsh microbial communities from the Groves Creek Marsh, Skidaway Island, Georgia - 071413BT metaG (spades assembly) | ecosystem: Environmental > Aquatic > Marine > Intertidal zone... | reverse complement strand
TTCAGGGGCTTATGCTCTCTCAAGAGCCACTGGCCCCCGAGTGGATGGAGCGACTCCTCGCGCCCCCTGTTCACACAGCTCACGACACCCCACTCCTCCATCCTCCAGCGGGCGGGTTGATCTGTAGCTGTATGCAGCTCAGCCATGATGAGCTGATGGACGTCTTTCATCAGGGCGCGCGCTCGGTGGCTCAGCTCATGGAGCAGACTGGGGTCGGGACCTGCTGTGGCGGTTGCGTACCCAGCGTCGCGGCGCTCTGCCAAGAGTCGATCGGGCAGCGCGTGGTGGTCTCTAAGGTGATCGCGCGCTCCTCGGAGATCTTCACGCTCCAGTTCGTCCCAGAGTCAGGAGGCCACCTCAGTGAGGCGAGGCCTGGTCAACACATCATCGTGTCCCTTCAGCACAAAGGAGGCTGGATCTCTCGCCCATACACCCTCACCACCCCCCTAGGGCAGACGCTCTTTCGTGAGGTGACGATTAAGCGTCTTAAAGGGGGGGCTCTGAGCCAGCTGTTGTCTAAGGCGACCGAGGGGGATCAGGTTTGGATCTCTGAACCTAAGGGGACGTTTACGATCAACGCTCAAGGGGATAAACCTGCGGTGTTCTTCGCGGCGGGGATCGGGGTGACCCCTGCCCTCAGCTTTGCGTATGCGGTCTCATTCGCTGAAGCGCCACAGCCTCTTCTCATCCACCACTGCGCTCGACATGAAGAGGAGCTGACCTTTAATGAGACGCTCCAAGAGCTCAGTATGAGTAGCCCACAGCTCACATACCTCACACGCGTCACCTCAAGGGAGGGGAGGCTCACCCGCCGTGAAGTGAAGGCGCTCGTACAGTCTCACCCAACAGCAGAGTTCTACCTCTGTGGTCCACTCGACTACCTCACCTGGCTAGAGTCTAGCTTGCGAGGCCTGAAGGTGGAGCCTGAGCGTATCCATGTAGAGCGCTTTCATTCCTTCAGCTCACCGAGCTCCACGCCCCACCGTGACGTAACCCAGAGCGATACGCTCGCGCGCTCCTTAGGGTGGGTGGGTGTGGTCGGCTACCTCGCGCAAGACCTCTTTGAGCTACGTTGGCCGGCGCTCCTCGCGTGGCAGAGCGCCTCAAGTGTAAGGCTCTGGACTGGGCTCACAGCGCTCACCCTCGTCATGCTCTTGTGGAGCCTAGCCCGCGCTCACAGCGCACAGCGCAAGCAGAGATATCCTTGGCTAGACCTACATCGACAGCTAGGCGCGCTTGCTCCGCTCCTTTTGTTCGTTCACGCGAGCGACAGCGGGCACGCCACGCTGTTCGCGCTGTCGCTCACCTACCTGCTCGCGACGCTCTCCGGGCTCATTGAGCCCTCTGGGCGCTCAAGCTCCAAGAGGGTCATCTGGTTAGGGCTCCACATCTCACTGTCGCTTGGCCTAGCCTCGTTGCTGATCGTTCACATCTACACGGTGGTGGCCTTCCAATGAGCGCGCTCAAGCCCATGACGTCAGGTAGGAGCCGAGTGGGGGTGCGTCGGTTGAGCTATGGGGTCATGGGATCAGCTGGCGCTCTCTTTGTGCTCTGGGTGCTCCTCTCTGAGCCAACACGTATGATCGCGAAGGGCCCCGCGAACATAGGGCATGAGGCCTTGAGCTGTGGGGAGTGCCACCAGTCGCCTCCCGGCACGCTACGCCAGCGCGCTCAAGCGATCGTGGGCGCTTGGTTAGGTCAAAGACAGCACAGCAGCTCGCTCATCTACCAACCTGTAAGCAACGCGCGCTGTAACGCCTGTCACACGCGCTCAGGTGACGTTCACGCTCCACACCTCTTCAATGAGCCACGCTTCGCAGACGCGAGGGCTGAAGCGGACCCAAGGCGATGCGTGACCTGTCACGCCGAGCACCAAGGGGTGCGGGTGACCCGTGATGGGAGCGAGTGCCGTCACTGTCACCAAGACCTTAAGCTCAGAGATGACCCGCTCGAGCGCTCCCATGAGGAGCTCACCCGAGCGGGGGAGTGGCTGAGTTGTCTCACTTGCCATGATTACCATGGTGGGCACAATTTCTCTTCGCCAGAGCGCGCTCATGAGGCGATCCAGCGGAGCGTCATTGACGCCTACCTACGTGGAGTCACCCCCTCACCGTATGGCCCCCCGCTCAACGTGGCTCGTCAGACGCCCCCTTGAGCGCTCACCCCTCACCAGACAGGAGCGACATGAGCCGTTGGTACACGCTCACGACCCTCAGCCTCATCACCCTCGCGATTTATCTGTTCGTGAGCGCCCCACCTCCGCTCCCAGATGGGGAGGCGAAGCGAGGCGGACGGCTGATCTCGATCGACGTGGTCTTTAACGTCTTAGCCAAAGAGAACGACGTCGTAAGGGCGCTCTACACCAAGGAGATCGTGGGCGCAGGCAAGGGGGTAGGGTTAGCCTTCAGCGAGTCATGGCGAGATGAGGGGGTCGACGCGGGCCCGCTCCCAGCGCTCTTCCTGCGTGAGGCGGCCTCAAGCGTCAGCAGACGCCCGCTCTCGTTAGGCTTATTCTTGGGATCTGACAAGCCGATCGCGAGCGCCAACCTCTTTAAGGGCGCCCAAGGGCGGGCCTTTGAGCAGATGAGAGAGACGGGGCACGCGCAGCGCTTCTACGCCGAAGACACGAAGCTCCACACCGCGATGTACCCAGACATCGCCTCAGCGCAACCTTGTGTGAGCTGTCATAACGCGCACCCTGAGTCTCCCAAATCAGATTGGGCGCTCGGTGAGCTGATGGGCGCGACGACCTGGACCTACCCCAAAGCAGAGGTCCCGATCAGCGAGGCGCTCGCCCTGATCCGCACGGTCCGGATGGGCTTTGGGGACGCGTATCAAGCGTACCTCGACAAGGTGAAGGGCTTCAAAGACGCCCCAAAGGTAGGTGAGCGTTGGCCCTCGGAGGGTGAGCCCGCGCTCCCCTCGCGGGCCGTTTTTTTAGAGCGCTTTGAGCGGGAGGTCGGTATAGGGACGCTCCGAACCTTGCTCTCTTTAGACTTGGGCGAGGTGGCGTTAGTCGATGAAGAGGGCTAGACTCTGCCCCCACTCACTCAGCTCCAATCACGCTGATCATCAGCTCGCTCGTGAGCCCAAAGCTCCCTAGCTCTGCCCAATCATAAGGGGCCTGTGGCGCGTTTGACCAAAACTCTGCCTCACGGCGGGCGGGCTCATCCTCACAGGCCGCGATGCAGAGGTGGTCAGCCCCCTCTGAGGCGAGGGAGACAGAGACCAGCAGGCGCTCGCCCTCATTGAGGGTGATCGGGTCGGCTAAGTTTTGGAGGATCACCCTGCGCTCAGTGGGCGCCATCGCCTGAGGGAGCTCAAGGCTAATATGCCGGAGCGCTTCGCTTGAGGGAGAGGCTGGAGGCGCCTGCTCAGCGCTCAAGACTGAGAGCTCGAGGCGGTGAGCGAGCTCGCTCTTACAGGTCGGGATGTCGGGTGGCTCCTCAAGCGTGTACTCGATCATCGAGACCGTGAAGGGGTAGCTTGACGGTGTGAGGATCGAGCCAGCGTGGTGACCTGCCTCGTCGGGTAGATAAGGTGAGATGGTCGTGCGTCGCTCACAGGGGCGAGGCGCGTTACTTAAGATCACCTGACCCTCCGTGGCGCCTGGGTAGACGTGGGTTGTGGGTGGGTTGGCTGAGCCTCCTGCCGGGGCGCCTCCCGCTCCTGCGCTCATAGGCTCACCCCCCTGCGCGCCACCCTCAGCGCCACCCTCAGCGCCACCCTCAGCGCCACCCTCTGGCGAGCCTCCGACCAGCTCGCCTGCCGTGGGCGCGCCCCCCATGACCACGCCCGCTACAGGCTCAACTCCGGCGCCCCCATCGCCCCCCCCTTGAGCGCCCGCTGTTGGGGCTGAGCTCCCCCCCTCCACCTCCACTCCGCTTGACTGAGCCTCTGGCGTAGGCTCGGTAGCGGAGCAGGCGACGAGCGCGATTAAGCCTAGTGTGCATAGATATCTGCTTAACATCATTCAATGAACCTTTCATAACGTTCGTTATGTTATTGCATAGAGGCCCATCTAAATCAATCAAGGATCCGCTCAGCGGAGACAGTCGTGGCTCACCACCTCGGCGGTCTTGGCCTCTTGGAGGCACTGCAGGGCGCCAGGGGGGAGCTCACGACCGACGCACTCATCAAGCTCTGCTCGGTATCGGGCGCGCAGGCGCTTGATCCAGCGCTGAGTGAGCGCGGGGTCTCGGTATCCCATCTCAGACAACTCAAGGGTGATCAAGCGCTCGAAGATCACCTCACAGTCTGCGCGGCTCGCCTCACGACGCTCACATCCGTAGACGGACACAGCGACCATAACGACGCTACACGTAATGAACCTCCACGCGCTCATCTGGTAAACCTCACCTTAATCGGGGGGGACCGTGAGGTGATCGGCTCACCTGCACGGTTTAACGCGGGGGTGAAGCGCGTCTTTAACGCACAGGCGACCGCCGCCTCGCCAAAGCCATCCCCTGGGTCACGGGTGACCTTCGCCGAGGCCACGCTCCCATCTGCGCGCACCGTTACGCGCAGGGTGACTGACTGCTCATAGACCTCTCGCGCCACCGCGCGTGATGGCCACGCGCAACGCCACGCGCCAGCCTTGAGGCTCACCGCCTGTGCCTTGGATAGGGAGGGAGGAGCGGGGAGAGGCGCAGGGGTCGGGGTGAGCGTCGCCTCCTCGACATAGCCCGCGTTCGTCCCGTTCGCCGTCGTCACACCTCCTGCGTAGTGGGTCGCCTCGCCTGTCACAAACACCTCGCCAGTCATGTCAAGCGGGGCCTCAGGGGGCGCCTCGACCGCGATCACCTTAGCCGCCTGAGCGGGGGGAGGTGGGCTCGCTTTGGCCCTTGAGGGGCGCCTCGCCTTCGCGCGACTCCGCTTGACCTTACGCACCTTCGCGCGAGCTTTGGGAGGCGGAGGCGGAGGCGGAGGGGTGACGGGGGGGGGCGGCTCAACTGTGGGGGCTGGCTCAGGAGGTGGAGGTGGAGGTGGAGGTGGAGGCGGTGGGGTCGGGAGCTTAAGGGACTCGACCACGACGGGCGCCTGATCCGCGAGGTCCTTGTGAATTAACGTCGCGACGCGCGCGCTCCAGCTCTCGAGGGAGGGCTCGGTTTGGCGCGCGAGCGCCACAAGCCCGAGGTGGAGGAGCAAGGCGAGCGCCCAAGGGAGCAGGCGTGTGTTAAGCGCTCGCTCGGCGCTCACCTGAGCGCGCGGGCTGTGCCCTTTAAAGATCGCGTCAAAGATCGGCTCGGGAGGTGACCCGCTCATGGGCTTGGCTCCTCAGGTAGAGCGCCAAAGGCGACCCTGCTGACCCCCGCTCGCTTCAGCGCGTCGAGGGTCGCGATCACGTCGCGGTGTGGGACCGCGCCATCGGCCTGAATGACCGCCCGGAGCTCAGGGTCGCGCGCGAGCGCCTCTCGCGCCTTTTGCTCAAGGGCCTCACGGTTAGCGACTACACCGCCGTTGACCAAGACGCTCCCATCAGTGGGTAGCAGGACAGAGAACACCATCTGCACCTCACCGCCCTCGCTCGCGGTGGGCAGGTCGAGCGGGACCGCGGGGGTCACCACGAACTTCGCGGTGACGATAAAGACCACCAGCAGGACGAGGGTAATGTCGACCAGCGGGGTGACGTTGATCCCGACGATCATACCTTTCTTACCTGTCGCGCCGCCTGCCATTAGCTCCCCTCCCCTACGCTCGCCTTCGCCTGAGGCTCAGAGTATCGCTCAGAGTGGGGCTCCGTGTGACGCTCAGCGGGCTTGGCTTGCTCGCTCTCGAGGTAGGCGAGCACGAGCCCAGACAGCACCTCAGCGCCCGCGAGGAGCTCCTCTGTGACCCGCTGGAGGTAGTTGTAAGCGGCGACCGCAGGGAGCGCCACCGCGATCCCAACCGCCGTCGCGACAAGGGCCTCGGCGATCGCAGACATGACGGCGCCTGAGGCGACCTGGTTAGCCGCGCTCGAGCCCGCGTGCCCCGCCGCGCTGTGGCCGAGCTCCTCAAAGGCTTGAATGACCCCGATCACTGTCCCAAAGAGCCCGATGAACGGAGCGTTATTGCCGAGCGTCCCTAAGAACCCGAGCCCTTTGTCGAGCGCCTCCCGCTCTAAGGCGGTCCTGCTCTGCATCGCCCGCTCAGCTGAGCTCGGGCCGTGTGAGGCGAGCTTGAGCCCCGCCGCCGCGACCCGCGCCGCCAACACACCAGAGGTCTCAAGCCACTCCGCGGCCGCTCGCTGGCCCGCCTCAAGGCCCTGTGGGTCTTGGTACGCTACAGCGAGGCGCTGATGTAGGCCCTCAGCGAGCGTGTGTAGGTCACCCCGCGCCCGCTGGTAAGCTCGCCAGCGCTCGATCGCCACCGCGAAGCTCACCACTGAGAGCCCCATCAGGAGCCACAAGACCCAGCCTGCGCCGGCGTCTAAGAAGAGATGCTTGATCGCCTCAACGGTGCTGTTCATCTCAGCGCGCTCCTCGCTCGCTCACGAGGCTCTTAGTGCTCGTCATGCTCGTCATGCTCGTCATGCTCGTCATGCTCATCGTGCTCATCGTGTTCATCGTGTTCATCGTGCTCATCGTGCTCGTCATGACCATGGTCATGCTCAACCCCATCCACGGGGCACTCCCCTTCACCTTGGAAGTGACCTTGGGTCTTGAGCTGGGCCTGAAGATACACGTACATGTTAACAGGGTCGATGGGTGAGCCCCCGAGCTGAAAGCGATCATCAATCTCTGGGAGCTGAGCGGGGGTGATCGCCTCAAGCTCCGCCTGCGTGACCACCCCATCGAGGTTTAGGTCACAGTCCGCGAGCCACTGCGCGAGGCGGGTGACTCCACCCTCCGAGCCCTCAGGGAAGCCATTGAAGAACAGGTGATCACCGTGGATGGTGATCGACGCGCTCTGGGTGTCATTAGCGCTGATCGCGACGCCAGGCACCCCATCGATCTCGCAGGGGCCAAAGCGAGTCACCGCTGGGGCGCCAAAGGTGAAGCGCACCTCTGAGGCGTCATAGCATTGGTCTCCACCGGCGTTTGAGCCATTTGGGCTCTTGTCACCCGGCTCCACAAGCGCGCTCGGGGGACAGGACTGACCGCTCGTGTTTGAGATGACCCCATCGATGAGGTAGGTCCAGCCCTCTGTGCTCATCTGATCGAAGTCCTCTTGGCTGACGCTGTCGTGACGCGTCGACGACGCGCTGGCTTGAGCGCTACTGTAGTCGAGCTCCCAGCGGCCCTCTGCGAGCCCCTCAAGGCTCCAGAGCGCGACCCCGCTAGGAGGGAGCTGAGCGAGGTCAATGACGTGGATTGACTCATCTTGGGCGCTTAGGGCGGAGTTGGTCGAGGCGCGCACATCGACATCACCGACCGCCACGATGTACCGCTCAAAGCGAGCGGACCACCCGTCTTGGATGTTCTCTGGTGCGTCGCCCGCCTCAAGACCATCTGTGATCACGTCTTCCGTCGCTAAACGAACCTCGAGGTCGCCGATACCTGTTGTTGAGGTGCCAGAATCACAGCTCATGAGCGCTGAGCAGGCGTAGATACAAGTGAAGAGAGCAGTGTAGTGTCTCATCTGTTTAACTCCTAATTATGGGGTATAGCCCCAGGTGAAAGTGGGTCGTCCTCGCGTGAGCAAGGCGATGCGAAGGGCGCGGTGCGCCTCGCTTGGGGAGGTGATCTCAAAGGTGAGCTCCGAGGGCTCACAAGGCACCTCCTCGCAGGCCACACCTGAGAGGTAGCTATTCAAGTCAAGCCCGCTCAGCCACGGGCGAGGGTCGAACTTAAGTAAGAGCCCTGACTCCTCGGCGTCGACCTCATGCTCAAAGCGCTCAGCGCTACTCTTGCGGATGACGGGGACCCCGAGCTCTGTGTCATCGCTCTGCTGGATCTTTACTCGAGCGGAGAACGAGGCGCGCGCACCGTCTAGCTCCGCGACCCCCTCGAGGATAAAGGAGTAGCCCCCGAGCTCCTCAGAGGCCTCTAACACAAAGGGCTCCTCTGCCGTGAGCTGAGAGCTGAGGCCGAGGTCATACATCCATGAGCGGACAGACCCGCTCACCCCGGTCAAGGTGCCGAGGGTCCGTGGGGTAGGGTCTAGGGTGTCGATGACCGCAGAGTCGAGCCACTCGAGGCGAGCGCTCTCACAGAGGTCTCCTGCGCTCACGCCCGCGCAGAGATATAGCGCGCCAAAGGCGAGCTCAGCGCGGGTGAGGGTGAGCGTGACCCCTCCGCGCGCCTCGATCGGCTCACTCAGCTCAACACCTGAGGCGTACAGCGGGACGCTCACCCGTGACTGCCCAGCCTCCCCACAGCTCAAGAGCGCACAGCTAGCCAGCGTACAGAGGAGCGGAGTGAGGAGCGTGGTGAAGCGCTGGAGAGCGCTCTTCATCATGTGCTGACTCATCTATGCACCTCAATCGACACCATCCAGGTGCGTGGGGCGCCCGCAGAGAGGTGGCGAGCGGGGGTGCGAGGCCGGACCCCATCGCTCGGGTCCCAATCGGAGGGGTAGACATACTCAAGCGCCGCGTAGCGCTGATCAAGCGCGTTAAAGAGCTCAAAAGAGAGCCCAACAGGCCCCCAGCTCAGCGAAGTCGAGAGGTCGAGTAAGGACACGGCGCTTGAGCGCTCACCATAGGTGAGAGGCCGTGGAGATAAGTAGGAGAACCCGAGCCCACTCTTCAGCGTGATGGGCTCACCGAAGAGAGACACGTGAAGCGGTCGGCGAGCGCTCAGGTCAGCCCGCGCCACGAGCGGGGGCACGAAGGGGAGCTGTTGGCCCTTGGTGAAGGCGGGCTGTGGCTCCTCAGCGGTCGCGGGAGGGGGCTCGAGCAGGGTCGCGTCTACATACGTGACCGACAGCGAGCCTACGAGCCAGGGCCACGGGCGTGTGACGAGGTTGATGACCCCCCCGAGGCGCTCAGTGGCCCCCACGCGCTCAAGTCGCCCCTCTTCAGCCTCAAAGCTCACGTCATCGGAGAGGCGTGTCAGGTAGCCCCCTACCGTCAGCTCGAGCGCGGGGCTTGGCTGGAAGCGGAGCCCGACGTCTGCGCTACGCACCTTTGTGTAAGGGGCCTCCTCGCCATCCTCGAGCGTCCGCGCCTGTGGTGAGCGGTAGCCCTCTCCATAGGCGAGGAGCGTTGAGAGGGCGTCGGTGAGAGGGTACTCAAGGCTCGCGCGAGGTCCCCACGCGAGGCCGAGGGCGCTCCGTCGGTAGCCGGGGATAAAGTCGGCCTGCGGTCGCGTGAGCGGTGGGAGGTTACTGAGGCGGTCATCTATGCTGTACGAGAGCAGGTCGGCGCGGAGCCCTGCGCGGAGCTTGAGGTCATCGAAGAGCGCGCCCTCAAGGTCGCCCCATAGCCCAAGATCAGCGCCCTTAATTGAGGCGTCCACCCTGCGGTCCCAGACCTGGTTCCGGAGCGAGGCGTCGAGCAGGTGCTGAGACTGCTCAAGGTCATCGACCCGCCCATCTACACCCAGCTCAAGTGTCCCTGCGAGCCATGAGGTTGGACGAGCGGGGCGAGCGCGGTAGCGTCCTGTGAGCCCGAGCGAATAGCTGTCGCTCTGCTGTTCAAGCAGGTCGCCTCTCCCCCCTACGCGCTCTAAGAGCCGAGAGGTCTGCGTGAAGCCTGTGAAGTTGTTTTGGGCGTGAAAGTGATCATAGCTCGCCCAAACCCCAAGCTGGCCCCCTTCACCACCCGCCCCATCATAGTCGACAAAGAACCCACCCATCGCGCGGTTGGCGAGCGCGTTTTGCGCTTGAGCGCTTGGGGTTGGATAGGCGCACAGCCAGCAGAGGCCTGCGCCATTTGGGCCTACATCATCGTAGCGCAATACCCCCGCGAGGTCGGCGCGCGCTGCGTACATGATCGCGACGAGCCGATAGGTGACCGCGCCCTCACCAAAGCGATGCTGGAGGAGCGCGCTCCCACCTCGACCGCCACGGCGCTCACCAAAGCCGTCTGTGCTGCTCAGCTGAGCGGCGACGAAGCTCTCCTCGCCCATCCCCTCAGGCGCCCAGATGAGGGTCTGTTTAGCGCTGTTGAAGGCGCCATAGCTCGCGCGGAGCTGAGCGCCTCTGTTCGCTTTAGCGACCCCTAAGCTGAGCTCAAGGGAGCCGGCGACCGCGAAGTCACCCTGCCGAGGGTCATAGACCCCCTCGCTCACCTTCAGCTCCTGAACCACGTCCCCGATCAGGAACCCAAGATCTGAGTAGCCTTGCCCATGGATGTGAGAGGGGAGGTTGATCGGGAGCCCCCCGACCTTAAACTCGATGTCTTGCCCATGCTCTGCGTCGAAGCCTCGGAGCATATAGTTGTGCGCGACCGCGAGCCCCTCACCGCGCCCGATATAGAGGCCGGGCGCGGCGCGTAAGACCTCAGCGCCCTCTTGTTTAGGTGTGGCCTTAAGTCGCTCACCTGAGATCTTGAAGTCGCTCACGCTCCTGCGCGGAGGCCGTGAGGAGCGCTCCCCTTGCACCGTGACCTCAATCGCCTCCTCCTCCTCTGGTGAAGGCGCGGAGCTCTCAGGCTGAGCAGGGGGGGGAGGGGCAGTGATGACGGGCTGTGGGGGCGTAAAGCTGAAGGGGACACGGATCTTGCTCGCGACCGCCTGACCGCCTCGGGTCGCGGGTGTAAAGCGCCACTGCCGAACCGCTAGGATCGCCGCTTGATCAAGCTCAGCGCCCGCGGAAGCGCTCACCTCTACCTCTCCAACACGACCATCGCTGAGGACCACTACGGTGAGGAGCACCTGACCTCCTCTTCGGGCGATGAGCGCCTCCTGTGGATATCGAGCGTCGACTCGGCTGAGTAGCTGTGGTGGGCTCACGGGGGGCGTCGCCTGAGGAGACGCGTAGAGCGTGGCGCTGAGCAAGCTTGCACCGAGCCAAAGCGCGGGCGCCCTCAGCCACCTCAAGGGCGACTGGCCGGTGATGGACGGAATCGTCGGGCTCAAGCTCATACAGGGCGCGCTCCTCGTGCTCCTCGAGTGTGCGACCTGTTACCATCTTGAAGGCCCTATTGCAAGTCACTTGCATTTTGTACCTTCACACCAAGCTACCTTTTAATCGCTGAGCGTATGCGCGAGTACAAAGAGGTATATTGGGCGTTCATAGCGAGCTTCAAAGAAGCCTCCCACGCTCTCCGCTCTCATGTCACCCACACGTGTTGCACGCTTGAGGTGGTGTCCCTGGAGGGTGGCGTCTCACTGGCAGGAGGGGGCTGACTGAGCCCCCGTGCTGCGCAGTCCATCACCTCAGAACTCTGCTCCCACAACGCTTTTTCATCACATAAAACAAAATGTTTGAGGCTTGATTGCTACCCTGCTTGATGGTTGGGTGTGGCCCTTGGTTTGTCTGGAGGAGAGGAGAGGTTGAGGGGGGAGATACCTTTTTATGTCTTTCTCTTCTTGTTCGCTTGTTCATCTTTAATTTAGCCTTCGGTCAGCTTCAATGAGGTGGACAGTTTGTGATGAGGCAAACTTGAGAGGCTCCTAACCTGCATCAGTAAAAGGCTAGAAAAAACAAGAGAGACTCAATATTTTGATGGTTACCATACCAGAAAATAAACGAGTCTCTCTCATGACTTATGTTGAGAGAATCCTCTCATCTATGCCGAAGGTTTTCAAGCCACAAAAGAAGGCCATCATAGCATTGCTAGGGACGCTTATGTGCCTTTCTGGGAGAGCGGCGATGCGTAATCTCTCAAAATATGGTGCAGGGAGCGAGAAGTGGTTGAGGAGGTGGGCCTATGAAGATTTCGATTTTTTGATGTTCAACACCCTCCTTCTCTCTGAACAAAGGGTGACCTCGCGGAGCCCACAAGGAGTAAAGAAGGGCTCACCTCGTCAAGCGATCGTGATCGACGCGACATTTTACGAAAAACGGAAGTAAAATAGAAGGTTTAGACTGCTTTCACAATGGGAGTAGCAGGGCGATGGTGAAGTTGGAGCGAGGGCCTACGTGAAGGCTTTGAGGTCTACTCTAAGATCGTCAACTATGGCGCTTGGGGACGAGACGTAAAGGTGGTTATCAAAATTGATCACAAAGGGCGGCGACACATCATCTGCAGCACAGACCTCACGCTGAATGCTGCAGAGATCTTAGACCTTTATGAGGCTCGTTTTCAAATTGAGTTCTTGTTCCGAGACGCCAAGCAGTACACTGGATTAGGGCACAGCCAGGTTCTCGACTCACAGGGCCAAGAGCACTTCGCCAACAGTTCGCTAACCGCGCTTAATCTGCTTCGCATTGAAGATCACACTTGGGCTTATCTTCGTGAGCGGGCTAGCTCTATCGGCTCATTAAAGCTTCGTAAATACAATCGCTTAGTAGTCAATCGATTTATTGCCTTTTTAGGCGCTGAGCTGAAGCCCGAAAAAATCAAACAGGCCTGCGAACAGGCTTACCAAACAGGCCTTCTGGCCGCTTGAGGTGAGGTTTGCCTTATGACAAACTATCCATCTCATTGATCATATTAGTTAATATATAAGAGAGCCCAAATTGAAAATGCTTAAACGATTTAGGAATCAAATCTTAATCTCTTGCCTCATATTGTACTATGCAGGGAGCGGAGTGACTGAAAGAGTTAACGCCGATATAAAAGAAATCTGCATGGGTATGGACACAAGAGTTCGAAGGTATTTGAACGATATAAATGTGAGCTTTTCTTCATTCTCAAATGTATCTATTGGATTCCCCTATGATGAATCATTCGGCTTCTATCATAAAGGAGAAAAAAAGATCTACATCGCACGTAAACTCCCTGATGACTTAAATGCTGAGGTTTGTTTACACGAAGCAATGCGCGTCTATTTTCATCATGAACACATTCAGGTGATCAACAGGGAAAAATTAATTAATGGGTTCATTGGTCATTTAAAAGAGAACCGACATCAACTGTGGTCTCTTGGGAAGATTTACAGTGAAACCGAAGGATATATGAAGACATTCTCCTTGAGGAAAATGAGCAGGTTGAAGGCTCACAATAAGTCCGAGGAGATCGCCGTTCTAGACTTGTGGCTCAAATCTAAATATTTGCTTAACCTAAGTGATGATTACGATCAGATTGTAAAGCTTGGGCCTTATCAGAGTGTAAGTCGCGAGTCTTATCTTGCAATTAAAGAGTCAACAGACAATATACTTAGATATTTTGATGAGATGCTAGACTACGCTGCAAAGATTAAAGATAAGCCGTCTGATTTTATCTCACGCCTTGAGAAAATCAAGCTCTACGCATCTACTGTCATAGGAGAATACTACTATCATACAGACTTTGAGGAGGTCTTGACAAAGATCCTTGTGAAGCACAGCGTAGGGGCAGAGCTGACTTTAAATGAGCGGAGAGTCTATGAGAGCGTTTCAATTAGAAACCGTGACATCAGCAGTATTTTTTATGAATAGGTGCTTAATATAGACACCTTTCACTTAGAAATACCAGTTACCCCCTAAAGGCTGGGGACTGTAGGGGGGTTAGAAATATAAAAATTCACCTCATCCTACTCTTGATATTCGCCTTGCTCATAGGCTGTGGTGGCGACCAAAACAAGAGCGAGGGCTCGTACAGCTAGGGGGAGCGTCAAGAGGAGGGGGGTGAAGGTAGGGGCGAGCCGCAGCTGCGCGCTCTGTTCTGTTTGGTTAAGAGGTTGTGAGGAACGGCGCTAAATAGCGCATACTCTTCTCCCAGAGCGCCTGTGCGAGCGTAGCGTCTTGCGCTACAGGCGATAGCCTGTCATCTTCTTTTTCTAAGTAAAAATAACCCCCTGATACCCCATCGAGCGCTGGGCTTGTCGCTACGTAAATCGCGCTCCGAGCGCCATGAGCTGAGGTCGGGACCGACTCAAAGCTCCGAGGACCCATCTGATCGAACAGGCTACTCTTCACATACCCTGGGTGCACAGTGTTGACGGTGATGTTTGTCTCCGCGAGGCGCTCTTTGAGCTGAAGCGAGAACAGGATGTTGCACAGCTTTGATTGTGAGTAGGTCGAGATGCCGTTGTACTCCTGCCTTCTGAATTCGAGGTCCTCAAGGTCGAGGATATTACGGCGATGCGCTCCTGAGCTCGTGTTGATGACTCGAGCCTTTGGGGCGGCCTTAAGCGCCGGTAGAAGCTCTAAGGTGAGCAACATAGGCGCGAGGTGGTTGACCGCAAAATTCATCTCAAGGCCGTCACGTGTCTCTTTAAACTCCATTTGCCATGTGCCCGCGTTGTTAATCAGCGCGTCTAGCTGTGGGAGCTGATTTTTGACTGCCTTAGCTCCAGCAACGACGCTCTCAAGGTCAGCGAAGTCCATTAAAAAATAGTGACTGTTCGGTAGTCTTTCTTGGAGCTTCTGTGCTTTCTCTTCGCTTCGAGCCGTAAAGTAAACTTCGTAGCCCTCATCGCTCCCAAAGTGCTCGACGAGCGCTTGACCGATACCCGATGTACCACCGGTGATTAAGACCGTCTTCATATGTCTGCCCTCATATCTCATTGATGTATGGACGACCTGAACGCTGTGAGCTTAAAGCTCTTTGAGGTCATCTGTGGGTCCGTGATCAACCATAGGAAAAATCATGGCTTTAGTTTGACTTTAGCTTCTCTACTCTCTGTTCGTCACCTGGAGGTTGTCAAGTCATTAGGGATCAGACAGAGAGCTCCATTGCGTGTCATGAGGTCGTGCTTATACTACATGAGTGCCCCCTATACACCACACACCGAAAGGCGACTGAGATGAGCTGTGATCACCTCTGTTCATTCTCCCTCCCTAGCCTCATGTGCGGTGAGCGGTCAGCGACACGAGAGCACACCCGATTGAGCGTAGAGCGCTACGCGAGTAGCCGCGCGCTCCCTGCTGTTGAGTGGGATCAGCTCACCTCAGAGGCTACACCCCTCTTGGATCTCGCTCAGCTCGAGGCCTTCGAGCGCGCTGAGCTTCAGGGTGAGCGTCACCTGATCGCGCTCAGACAAGAGGGGGCGCTCGTGGCGGTGGCCCTCTTGCACACCACTCCCTTTCATGGGCCGAGCATCACTGAGATCATTCAAGCGCGCGCCCCCCGCACCGCGTGGGCGCTGAGCGCGCTTGGGGTTGGGGTGAGCCCTCTTGATGCGCGCCTCTTGGTCTGTGGCGGGAGCGCGGCTTCACAGGGCCCCGCCCTTCACATCAGCCCAAACGTAGACCGCGCACAGGCGCTTAAGGTGATCGCGACAGAGGCTCAGGCGATCATGCGCGCCTCTGTGGGCCCTCGGCCGATCTTAGCGGTGCTGTTTCAAGGCGCGCCTGAGCTCGGGGCGCTCTCTGGGCTCACCCAAGCGGGCTTCACGCGATTTGAGTCCGACCCCTCTCTCGCGCTCACCCTTGACCCCCGCTGGGTTGATTTTGATGACCTCCTCGCCTCGCTCACCTCGAAGTATCGGGTGAAGGCGAAGCGCGCTGACGCCCTCTCCTCTGAGCTCGAGCAGGTCGCGCTCGACGCTCAGGGCGCGCGCCTCTGGCGTGAGGCGCTCCACGCTACATATGAGCAGGTCACGGAGCGGGCGACGTTCTGTGTGCGAGCGACTGAGCTCGACGCGCTCCCTGAGCTCCTCGAGGCCCAACCGGAGCGCTACTCTCTCTCAGCGTACCTCGCTCAAGATGAGCTGATTGGCTTTCGGCTCAGCGTACATGAGGGGGACACCCTCTACGCTCAGCTCGTCGGGATTAACTACGAGAAAAACCGAACCTTTGGGCTCTATCCACGGATGCTCAACGACTACATTCGTGAGGGACTTGAGCGAGGTTGCAGGGTTGTGGACCTCGGGCGCACCGCCGGTGAGATCAAGAGCACGCTCGGGGCGCTCCCGAGCGCTACCGAGCTCTACCTCACCCACGCTCACCCACTCATGAGCTGGGCGCTCCCTTATATCGCTCAGCGCGTCACGCCAGCTACCCACAAACAGCACCAGCCCTTCAAGCGCTGAGCGAGGGTGAGCTCTAGCGTGTGGGCGCTCCTCGAAGGCTACGCGGTGGGGCTCTCGCTGGTTGTCTTGATCGGGCCTGTCCTCTTTGTGTTGGTGAACGCCACCTTAACCCAAGGTCGCGCGAGCGGGCTCGCGGTCGCGCTCGGGATCTTCCTCAGCGACGTGCTGATCGTCAGCCTCTGCTACTCCGGGAGCGCAGGGGTGAGCCTCAGCCCCGAGCTCGCCTGGTGGCTGTCCTCGCTCGGTGGCCTGGTCTTAGCCATGATGGGGCTGAGATACCTGAGCGCGCCTCCTATAACAGAGCTCTCCAACCCCTCGCCCGCGCTTGGGCTGTTTAAGAGCGTCACGCAGGGGGTCGCGGTGAACCTCATTAACCCCTTTGTCTTCCTTGTTTGGTTTGGGATCATCGGGCTCGCCAGACAGAGATACCCCGAGGCTCAAGCTCAGGTCATCTATCTCAGCGCGGTGACCTTCGGGATCCTCACCCTCGACGTCAGCAAGGCGCTCCTCGCCCATAAACTAGCGCCACTCTTGACCCCTAGTGGGCTCAAGAGGCTCCAGCGCGCCTCAGGGGTCGCGCTCCTCTTATTTAGCCTCCGCGTGTTCTGGGCGTCGCTGTAAATCGACCACCTCTAGCGCGCGGCGTCTAACGGAGCTTAGATCTCCTCGAGCTCAGCCTGCTTCTTGGCGAGGATCCCGTCGATCTCGCTCACCGCTGCGTCCGTCAGCCCCTGGACGTCCTTGAGGGCGCGCGCGAGCTCATCCTCTGAGAGCTCCCCCTCTTTTTGGAAGGCCTTGAGGTCTGCGTTCGCGTCTCGGCGGTGGTTACGCACGGAGACCTTCGCGTTCTCACCGAGCTGTTGGACCTGCTTGGCGAGGTCTTTACGGCGCTCCTCGGTGAGCGGGGGGATGTTGAGCCGGATGACGGTGCCGTCATTACTTGGGCTCAGGCCGAGGTTCGCGTTGATGATCGCCCGCTCGATGTCTCCAAGGAGGTTCGCCTCCCAAGGCTTGATCATCACCATGCGCGCCTCAGGGATCTGGATCGCCGCGACCTGTGAGACTGGGGTGGGCGTCCCATAGTAGTCAACGCGCACCCCATCGAGGAGGTTCGCGTTCGCGCGCCCGGTGCGGACGCGGGTGAGGTCGCGCTTGAGCGCTGTGTAGGTCTGCTCGAAGTTGCTCTTGAGCTGCTCGTTGATCTCTTGTTGCATAGGGCTGGCTCCATGGTGCGAGTTGGAGCCCATAAGATAGCGAGTCTCAGCTGAGAATCAAGCGTCTGAAATATACGTTCTTCATTAGGCTTTCACCCTCGCCTGCCGTGACCACACGCTTGGCCTCATGATCAGCAGTAGCGCCCACAGCCACCACCATGACGCGCGCCTCTGATCTTGCTGACAGCCCTGCCTCGACGCGCCCTCCCTAGCGCTGTCACCTGTGGGTTGTGGGGCGGTGACGCCCCCCTCTGTCATGGTTGAGCTCGCCTCCTCACCTGCCAAAAACTCAAGCGCTCCACCCGCCTCAGCGCCGGCCTCAGCGCCCGCCTCAGCGCCGGCCTCAGCGCCGGCCTCAGCGCCCGCCTCAGCGCTCACCTCCTCTGTCACCCAGCACCCTCTTGGACGTCCACCCCAGGCCCTAGCGCTTGGCTCGAGGCCTTCACACGGAGGCGTAGCGCAGTCGGTGAGGACGGTGACCTCCCAGGCTTCAGTGGTCACGAGGTCGCCTACTAAGACGACCCCAGGCTCAACCCGCACGCTGAGCGTCTCTTGAGGGGCGATGGGCTCGCTTGGCATGAGCTGAAAGAGCCTCGTGAGGCCGACCCCCCCGCCCCAGCGGGTGCTCCGCCACTCAAAGGGGAGCTCCTCGCCTCGCTGGTTTAAGAGGGTGACGCGCTCCCATAGGCTCATCACATCTACCCCGGCTCCAAAGTACAGGGTGATCCAGCCCGCCTCTGTCTGAGCGTCTACCGCCTGTGGGCTCAGGCGCTCTCCCTCTGCCTGATCTGGGCTCACCGCGATCAGCGCGCTCGACGGCTCAAATCGTCCCCTTAAACGCGCCCAGTTAAGCTCGAGTTGTCGGCTGATCACCCTTGGCTCATGCGCGAGGCTACCTGTCACCTCAGGGTCGAGGTAATGCGTCGCGCTCCAAGGCATCTCAGGGCGCTTACGAGACGCGAGCGACTCCGCGCCCTCAACGCGCTGGCTGAGCCCAAGGGCGATCTGAATGAAGCCGTAGCCTCGCTCTATGTCCGCAGCGCTCACCTCGACCCCCTCAGAGCGTAAGGCGTCTATGGCGACGCTCAGAGGGAGCTCTGGGTTGGGCTGTAGGCTCGTGTGCCCATCAGCGATCAAGAAGAAATCAACCGATGAGTCGATCTCATCTTGGTCTACTCCGTCCTCTTGGACCGTCCAGCGAAGAAATTGAGTGTCAAAGAGCTCATCTTCAAGGCCGTGGGAGGCGGCGCCAAGCAAGAAGGCGGCCTCCCTGAGCCCCTCCTCGCTCAGGGGCTCGGTGGGCGGGTAACGCTCTTGGAAGCGTCGCACGGAAGCCTCCATAAAGGGAGACCAGTGGGCCTCCTCAGCATAGGCGTGGTTAATCGGGTAGCCCGAGTCTGGGAAAGAGGAGCCGATCCGCACGAGATCAACGAGCGCCTGACGAGACATGAGGAGCTGGAGCTCACTCCCGATCGGTAGCTGACAGATCGCGCTGTCGCTGATCCAGGTGTGGGCATTGACGCCACAAGCAAAGAGGGCAGGGGTCGTTAACGTCACCCAAGCGAGCGCTGCAAGCGAGCTGAGCGACGCTACACACGAGCTCATACGCGACCAAGTCTTCTGTGTTCGTCTCATATTCATCCCTGTAGATCGATGAGCCTCTGTTCGGAATAGCGTAGGGCTCACATTGGTTTCACAGCCATGCGCCCAAGGCGCTCACTATGATCTTTGCTCCATCTCCATCTCATATCATCAGGAGGAGACATGTTCCGTCAAACCCTTACCGTCAAGCGAGCGACGCTCGCGCTCATCATAAGCTTCTGTGCGCTGTCTGCGCTGTACGTTTATCAAGCGCAACGCCCAGTCGTAGCGCGACCTAGCGTAGAGCCCTTTAATCCTCAGCGAGGCTTTACGCACGTCGCTAAGCGCGCCTTACCCGCTGTCGTCGCCATTCAGATTAAGAAACGCGCCCAATCTCGAGCGAGCGCTGGTGGCTTTGAGGAGGAGTTCCTCAGACATTTCTTTGGACGAGAGTTCCGTGGCCACCCTCATGGTGGAGGCGGTGGAGGTGGTGGTGAGGCGGTTGGGCAGGGCTCTGGCTTCATCATCAGCGAAGATGGCTACATCCTCACAAACAACCACGTGGTCGGTGGCGCAGATGAGATCGAGGTGAAGCTCCAAGATGGGCGGAGCCTCGACGCTAAGCTGATCGGGACGGATGAGAAATCAGACGTCGCGGTGATCAAGGTTGAGGAGCGTGGCCTCCCCTCGCTCAAGCTCGGGAGCTCTGAGGACATCGAGATCGGTGAGTGGGTGATCGCGGTCGGGAACCCCTTTGGGCTCTCAGCGACCCTCACCGTGGGGGTCGTGAGCGCAAAGGGGCGAGCGAACATGGGGATCACCGACTATGAGGACTTCATCCAGACCGACGCGGCGATCAACCCTGGGAACTCGGGTGGCCCGCTCTTAAATATTAACGGGGAGGTCGTGGGGATCAACACCGCGATCTACAGCCGGAGCGGTGGCTACATGGGGATCGGCTTCGCGATCCCGATCCAGATGGCGCTCAAGATTAAGGAGCAGCTGATCAGCTTTGGTGAGGTGAGGCGTAGTAAGATTGGGGTGCTGATCCAAGAGCTCAGCCCCGAGGTCGCGGAGCAGCTCAAGGCCCCCTCTCAGAGCGGGGCGCTGATCGCTGAGGTGATCCCTGGTGGCCCAGCGGATCAAGCGGGCCTGAAGGCAGGCGATATCGTCCTTGAGCTCAATGGGCACAGGCTCGACTCCTCAGCTGACCTCAGGAACCGCGTCTCGCTCACCCCCCCAGACGAGGAGATTAAGCTCAAGGTGTGGCGAGATGGTGAACCTCAGAGCGTCAAGGTGACGGTAGAGCCTATGGAGAGGCTCCACGCGAGAGCGAAGCGTCCACCTCGGGAGAAAAGAGCCCGCTCCGCGACAGGCGCCTTTGGCCTTGAGGTGCAGGAGCTGTCACCTAAGATGGCCCGTAAATTGGGACTTCGGAGGACGGTAGGGCTCCTCATCAGCGAGGTGAGCCACGGGAGCCCGGCCCACCGCGCGGGGCTCGCTGAGGGGCAGGTGATCCTGAGCGTAAACCAGCGAGAGGTCGCGAGCATCAAGAGCCTGAGTCGCGCGCTGAAGCGCGCGGGTAACACGGCCCTCTTGAGGGTCTGGAGCCGCTCAGGCGTGCGCTTTGTGGTGCTCAGTAAGTGAAGCTACGAGCCCAGAGCTACGAGCACCGAGCTACGAGCACAGAGCTACGCGCTACATGAGCGCATAAACCTCCACGACACACTCTTGAGTTAAGGCTCGTCAGGGTGCATCCAGCGGTTCAAGTATGGGGAGAGCATGAAGACAATGACCGCGGAGCCGATGGCGACGAGCGCGATCTGCCCAAACACCTCCCCATAGATCAGCACCGTCTCTTGAGGCGCAGGCATCGCTCCCCCGCCCGAGACGTGCTTCACGCCGGTGAGCATCGCGATCAGCGAGGCGAGGTAGTTCGAGAAAGCGGTCGCGAGGAACCACGCGCCCATGACGATGCTCACGATCCTCGCGGGCGCGAGGCGCGTCACCATCGAGAGGCCTACAGGGCTGATGCAGAGCTCACCGGTCGTCATGAGCAGGTAGGCGAGCAGGAGCGAGCCCATGCCCGCCATCCCGAAGCTGTTCGCGTTGAGCGCGGTGTACTCCAAGATCATGAAGGCGGCCCCAAGCTGTAAGATCCCGAGCCCGAACTTCACGGGCGTCGAGGGCTCCATGTTCCGCCGAGACAACGTCGTCCAGAGCGAGGAGAAGAGGAGGCCAAAGATGATGATAAAGATCGGGTTCGCGGCCTGGAATTGACTCGTCGCCACCTCGCTCCCCTTGATCGGCATCCCGACGCTATCAGGCTCAACGGTCCACATCATGGTGAGCGTGTTGTCATCTGTCTTCTTCTGCTCTGCGCCCTCCCCCTTTGCAGGCGGGTCACCTGAGAAGTCAAAGAGCTTCTGCCAAGCGTAGCGAGCGCTCCGGCGAGGGGCGCCATCTTCTGAGGCTGAGACCTTCGAGGCTTCACGCTCAGCGAGGGCCTGAGCGCGCTTATCCTCGATCATCTGTTGCGCATGCGCGCGCCACGCGTCGATCTGTGCGATGGTGACGATCTGTCCGTTCTGAGTACGGCCGTTCATGCCCTGTGTGATCTCGACCTCGACCTGCTTGCCGAGCTGATCCTTGGTGATCACCTCCGTCGCGAAGACGCGGTCGACGTTGCGGTCGGTGTAGAGGTTAATGCTGCTCCCTGCCTGCTCAAAGAACGCCCAGAACACGCCTGAGAAGAACATAAGAATCAAGACCACAAGCAGGCGATCCCGCTCGACCTTGGTCGACTTGAACATCTGCAAGAGGATGTAGCTCAGCGCGCTGATCCCGAACAGGCTGAGGACCGCGAAGGCGACCTCATTACGCTGAATCAAGAGCGCGAAGATAGGGGTCGCGACGAAGGAGCCAAGGTAGATCGCGGGGGCGACCTTCAGCCACGGGAAGATGAGCGCGTAGCCACCTAAGCACAGCAAGACAAAGGCCGCGAAGCTCTCGGTGGGGGTGAGGTGCTGTAAGAGCAAGATCGCGCTGATCACCGCGAGGTAGTAGGGGGTAAGCTGACCCTTCAGCGCTGGGACCGCGGCGCGGTTGAGGAGCTCTGGGTCGGCGGGCTCACCCGCCCAATCAGGGAGCCCGACCTTGCTCAGCGCGAGGAAGCCCACAACCCCCGCGGCGATGAGGCAGAGCGCCACGAAGACGTTCGGCCCGAGCGCGTAGATCACCTCATCGAGGTTCAGGTAGACCATCGCCCCACCACACAGCACCGCGGTCCCTAAGATCATCAGCCGGCTGAGGGAGGCGGGGACCACAAAGAGGGCGAGCCCCACGAGCATGCCGACCGTCGCGAGCCCAAAGCCATAGTGCCAGCCGTAGTTCTCTCCTACATAGCCACAGATCAGCGGGGCCATCGCGGCCCCAAGGTTGATCCCGATGTAAAAGATCGTGAACCCCGCGTCTCGCTTCCCGCTCTGTGCGGGGTACAGTGAGCCGACGATCGTGGAGATGTTCGGCTTAAAGAAGCCGTTCCCCACGATCAGCAAGGAGAGGGCGAAGAAAAAGGGTAGTTCAGCCTCAATCGTCATCACGAGGTGCCCTAAGGCCATCAAGAGCCCACCTAAGATGACCGCGCGACGCGCCCCAATGAGCTGGTCAGCGATCATCCCACCCACGAAGGGGGTCGCGTAGACGAGCGCCGCGTACGCTCCGTAGATCGCGTAGGCAGACTGGTCGTCGCGCTGTAAGAAGCCCTTGATCATATACAGGACGAGGAGCGCCCTCATCCCATAGTAAGAGAAGCGCTCCCACATCTCCGCAAAGAAGAGCAGGTACAGCCCGCTTGGGTGACCTGCGAAGCTCTCTGTCTGATAGCGCTCTGACGGCGAGGCGTCAGGGCTCTGTTCTGTGTTACTCATAACACTCCATGTATGTACAGGGTTGTGAAGGCGAGCGGAGGAGCGCTCAGAGCGCTCTGCTCATTGGGGCGCTATCCTGCCACAGGCGCTCTACGCTGAACAGAGAAGAAGTAGGGGCGCTCAGCCCTCCGCTTAGCGTTCGTATCCACTCAAGGTTCAAAGGTAAACTCGTGCGTAGGTGAGCGCCTCTCAACCCCGTTGGAGCGCGCTTACTGCGCGCGCTTGAGCTTGACTGGCCGAAGGGGCTCGCTCAAGGCCAACTTGATCCCACACGCGCACATCAGCGACTTGATGTCTTGTGGGTGTGGGGAGCGCTCAACTCGCTTGAGCTTAGCTTGGAGGCGCTCACGAGAGATGACACGCCACAGCTCACTTGAGGCAGGGGTGCCTAAGAGCCAAGCGCCGAGCTCAACCCCCTGCTCGCCCCACAACTTCATCTGGTATCCAAGCTCATGCCCTCCCCCAGTGAGAGGTGGAGCGGGCGACAGCGGCTCCCCTCGATAGAGCGCCTCGGGCCAGCCGGTCTTGGCCAGCGGGAGACGCCAGAGCTCTGGATCCGTGCGCCTCATCAGCGCGTAGTGTACGCTAGGGCGCTCTCGCTCGGCGAGGGTCTGAGCTTCATAGTGCGCGCGGGTGCTCACACAGGGCAAGAGCGCGAAGCTCGGTAAGCCTAAGCCCTCAATCGGGTGACATTGAGAGATCCACCCGTTCATTCGGGCGTGCCGATGGAGCCTGTCTCGCGCGAGCTCAACAGGCGTCCCCGCCAGACGCTCTCGCTCATGCCACGCGAGGCCAAGTGAGGCGCAACGTGCGCTCATCTCATCGGTGAGGAGCTTGTGGCGGTTCATAAAGGTCTTATAGACGGGTAGGAGGAGCCACCACGCTCGGCTGAGCACAGGGAGGGCGTGCCCTCGATAGAGCTCCCCCATGTGCCCAGGCAAGAGGCTGTAGGTAGGGAGCTGATGGTCTGGGGGGCCACTCACGATATCCCACGCGCTACAGAGGTACTCCGTGAGGTGGTTATGTCGTCGCAAACGATCGAGCAGGGGCTCGCTTGGGTCTTGACCTCGACCAGGTGGGTCGACGCTCAGCTCAAGCCCATAATGCGCTGTGATCGCTTGGGCGGAGCGGGTGTCTGGGTGATCAGGGTGGGCGTTGATATAAAAGCGCTTAACGCGCTCAAGTTGCCCTGTCGCGAGGAGTCCTGAGAACACGAGCCGGCTGTCAAAGCCTCCTGTGAGCGCTATGCTGAGCGGGAGGTCAGGGTGACGCTCAAGGGCCTTGATACGCCAAAGGAAGGACTCAAAGAGGACCTCATCGCTGAGGCGCTGAGCTAGGGGAAGCTCGATGTCACTCAGCGAACAGCTCCCCTCAAAGGCAGAGACCCGCTGGCCCGCGTGTACCCTGTGAACTCCAGGGAAGGCGAGCTCCGATTCACCCACCGGGTGCTCACTTCGGGATAGGAGCCACGCGAGCGCCTCGATTCGCGGTGAGGCCGGCGCGCCACCCTCAAGCGCCACCGAGATGAGGCTCGCGCGGTTTGAGATGAGCGTCACTTGAGCGCGCTCACCACAGACCTCGATCGAGCCCTCCGCGTAGCAGAGGGGTACACCACAGAAAACGCTGTTGACCCCATGGACTCGACCCGTCGGGTCGCTGAGGCCAAAGGCGAACTGCCCCGGGGTGAGGTGTAGGGCGTCCAGCGCCTCTTCAAGTGACTCACCTCCTCCATCGCTCCTTGTGACACCTTGAGCTTCGTTTGTGCTCCCCTCTCCCCAGCCTCCAACAGGGCTAAAGTCAGCGAGGCCACGCTCATACCCTTGAGCGCCCTGCGCGTGTGCTCGCCACCCCATACACGCCTGCAAGGCGACCTCGGCGGAGGAGAGGGAGAGCGGGGCGCTCTCTGGCTCACGCCACCAGCCTGTAAAGCTGAGCGCGGTGAGCCGGTCACCGCTCTGAGCGACATAGCCACCTCGCGCGCCCTCCGCGTGTGTCTCCCAAACAAAAGCGCTCGCGCGCCCACTCGGGTGAGCGACGCGCTGAGCGCGCTCAACCTCAAAGGGCACCCAAGTAGACAGGGCCTCATACAGGGCCTCGTCCTGTGTGGGCTCAAAGCCTTGTGGGTGACTGATCCATAGAAAACAAGCGCTCATAAGCACTCCTACAAATCAAACGCTGAGCGAGGGGCTCAGCGAGCAGGGGTTGTGGTTGCGCGACGCACTATAGCAAAGCCCTAGAAGGTGTTCCCCCGATATGCTAAATAAATGCGCAAAAAGGAGCTGAGTATGAAGGTCATCAACGTCGTAGGCGCGCGCCCTAACTTTATGAAAATCGCTCCGATCATGGAGGCCTGGCGAGCCTACCCTCACGTAGAGCCCCTGCTCGTCCATACTGGCCAACATCATGACCGCGTCATGAGCGAGCTGTTCTTTGAAGAGCTCGGGATCCCTCGACCTGACATGAACCTCGGCGTCGCAGGAGGCGGGCACATCAGCCAGCACGCCCGCGTGATGACCGCCTTTGAGGAGGTCTGCCTTAAAGAGAAGCCCGACCTCGTGTTGGTCGTGGGTGACGTGAACGCGACGCTCAGCTGTGCGCTCGTCGCGAGCAAGCTGAACATCCGCGTCGCGCACATTGAGGCGGGCCTCAGGAGCTATGACCGCACCATGCCAGAGGAGATCAACCGTGTGCTCACCGACACGATCTCCGACTACCTCTTTGTGAGCGAGGAGAGCGGGCTCGTGAACCTCGCCCGTGAGGGGCTCGATCATGAGGGCGTTCACTTTGTAGGGAACGTCATGATCGACTCCCTCTACCGAAGCCTCCCTAAGGCGGAGCAGTCGAGCGTCCTTCAGGACCTACAGCTCTCTCCAAAGAGCTATGTCGCGCTCACGATGCACCGCCCCGCTAACGTAGACAATGAGGCGATCCTCGGCGACCTCCTTGGGGTCATCGAGCGCGTGTCAGCGGAGCTTAAGGTCGTCTTCCCCGCTCACCCACGCACCCTCGACCGCCTGAAGAGCTTTGGCCTCTATGAGCGCCTTGAGCAGATGAGGGGGGTTCAGGTCACAGGCCCCCTTGGCTACCTCGATTTCTTACAGCTCACGAAGAGCGCCCGCCTGATCCTCACCGACTCAGGGGGGATTCAAGAGGAGAGCGCGGTGCTCAAGGTCCCTTGCGTGACCCTCCGTGAGTCAACAGAGCGCCCTGCGACCTGCCTCGTGGGGACAAACACCCTCGCGGGCACCGACCCTGAGCGTGTCTGGCGCGCCTTTAGAGAGGCGCTTGAGGTGGACGTCAGCTCATACAGCGTCCCGTCAAAGTGGGACGGGCGCGCCGCTGAGCGCATCACCGCGATCCTCGCGTCGGAGTCGACAAGCCCTCGACCCCAGAGCCTCGCCTGGACCCACAGCGCGGCGCTCCCAAGGCTCTCTCGTGTCCCTCGCTGAGCCTCACGACTCTCTTCAGGGGGGCGCTCACGCGACAGAGGAGACGGTCGGCTCAAAGGCCACCCACGCTCAGCGAGTCAGCCTCTTGATTAGCCCCTACTTTCCACCCGTCGGGGTGAGCGGGACAAAGCGCGCGCTCCACCTGACGCGCAACCTACCCGCGCATGGCTGGTCACCTGTCGTGCTCACGGGTCGCGCGATTGGTGAGCCTCTTGACGAGACCCTCAACGAGTGCGTCCCCCCCTCGACGAAGGTCTCACAGGGGCTCAGTGGACGACTCCGCCCTTGGTTAGCCCAGCGCAAGGAGGCGAAGGCGAAGGGCGCCACCGCCCTCCGCGCTCCTAAGGCCCCCTCTGCATTAAGCCAGCTACTGAAGCGCTTGACGCCACGGAACCTCAACTATTGGTCCCCCTTTGACCGCTACCTTCTAGACATCCCAGCGGGGCTTAAGGTCGCTCGTGAGCTGATCAAGCGTGAGGGCGTCGAGGTCATCCACATCAGCGCGGACCCGTGGGCGCCACTCATCATCGGTTTGAAGCTGGCGCGTGAGCTTAAGTTACCGCTCATCGTCGACTTTAGAGACCCGTGGTCTGTGCATGAGGGGAAGATGGCCCTCCGACCCGCGCTCACCCGTTGGCTCCTGCGTCGCTTTGAGTCGAGGCTCTTTCAGGTCGCCTCTAAGGTGATCCTCAACACCGAGTCAGCGCGAGACGCGTATCGTGAGGTCTATCGTGGTCGCCTCCCCGCGGAGCGCTTCGTCGCGATCCGCAACGCCTTTGATGAGGGGCTCTTTAAGGCGCCGGTGACCCCACCAACAGAGAGGCAAGATGAACGCCAAGGGCGGGCGTCTCGATTTGAGGTCCTCTACTTTGGGCGCTTCAGGCAGTTTGTGTCTCCAGAGCAGCTGTTTAAGGGCTTCGCGAGCTTCGTGAGGGCGCGTAACGTGAGCCCAAGCGAGGCGAGCCTTGTGCTGGTGGGAGGTCTGAGCGATGAGCACCTGAGCCTCGCGCGGGAGCTTGGCGTAGCGGAGCACCTTGAGGTCAGGCCTCCGGTCCCCTTTAGAGAGGCCTTACCTACGCTTCGAGGCGCGAGCTGTCTCGTGCTCGTCATCGAGCCAGACTGCGAGCTCCAGATCCCAGGTAAGCTCTATGATTACTTCGCGGCGGCGCGCCCGATCCTCGCCCTCTCAGCGAACCAAGAGGCGAACGAGATGATCACCTCACTTGGCTTAGGTGACGCCGTCGCTCACCACGACGTGGACGCGATCGCTGAGGCGCTAGAGGCGCGCTATGAGCGCACGCTCAGCCACGCCGAGGGGGCGGGCTCCGCAGAGGACCTCTCAGCGCTCATTGAGCCCTACTCTGCCCGCGAGCAAGCGAGGCGGGTCGCGGCGCTCTATGAGGAGGCCTGCGCAGAGGTCGAGGCGGGCGCAGGTAAGGCGACCGGTGCGTAAGCCAACGAGCGTCGCTGAGCTCTGTGACACCCTTTTAAGCCTGGAAGCAGAGCGCAAGCTCCTCGAGCTTGAGCTCAGAGGGGTCGCGCTGTGGTCACTGCTTCGGATGCCCGTCTATTATGAGCTCACTCGAGCGCTCGGCCTCTTTGACGCGCCTCACGGGAGCTCGCGCTGGCGAGGGCGCGCGCTCAAAAAGGCGCTCTTATGGAGCTACGCGTCCCTCAAGAGCCTCTTGAGCGTAAGGCGTCCGCGGGACCTCTTGATCTTTGATCACACGAGAAAGGTGCAGGTGGGTGAGGGCTATATTGACATCTACACCCACCCCCTTATCTGCTCACTTATGGAAGCAGAGCGGGCAGGAGAGCTGAGCTTTGAGGTCTATGAGTACCTCTCCTATCAAAGTGAGCGCGCGAGCGGTCGAGAGCGAGCGCGGCGCTACACAGACCTCCTGATCTCTGGCGCGAAGCTCTGGGCGCGCCTCACCCCGATCAGGCTCACCCCAGAGGAGCGCGCGACGCTTAAGACGCTCGAAGACGCCCTCGAGGAGCGCGTGGGTGTACGCCTTGAGCTCACACAACGGAGCGCGGGTCTGCTCCGCGCCTTTGAGCTGATGAAGCGACGCTTTCATCAGCTCTTAAAGGCGCACCGACCACGGGTGGTGATCAGCGTGGTCTCTTACGTCCACTCGATGTCGGCCCTCACCGAGGCGGCGCGGGGGCTAGGGATCGAGACGATTGAGCTACAGCATGGCACCTTCAGCCCATATCACCTCGGCTACCACTACCCTGACCAAGAGGCTCCAGCCCCCTACAGCACTGACTACCTCTTCACCTTTGGAGACTTTTGGCGTGAGGCGGCGACGCTCCCCTTTA
>Ga0181594_10000866_pt1 | contig 28458 bp, 18 predicted proteins | sample 071ome_18_FD_145603 | JGI IMG/M metagenome (GOLD analysis project Ga0181594, IMG submission 145603) | Coastal salt marsh microbial communities from the Groves Creek Marsh, Skidaway Island, Georgia - 071413BT metaG (spades assembly) | ecosystem: Environmental > Aquatic > Marine > Intertidal zone... | reverse complement strand
ACTCGAAGCTCTCGAAATCGACCCGTGCGCCGGGATAGCGATTCCAGAACCAGGTCCCGCCGACCCCATCGCCCGCTTCTAGCAGACGCACGCTGAGACCGTGTTCGCGCAGTCGATAGAGTGCCTGCAGGCCGGCGAAACCGGCGCCGACGATGACCACATCGACATGGGCTATAGCCCCGACGGGCATCGCGGCCGAACCACTTTGCGCGTTGCGCATTTCAGCGGCAGGTGAGGTTTACGCAGGGCCGGTCGCAGGCTGAGGCCGTGTTCAGGCTTTCTGCACTTCGACCAGGTTGTCGGAAAAACTCGGCGCGTGCCCCATATTGGCAAACTCTGCTGAGCTGACGACGTTGACCGTGCCGCGGTTCAGCTGTCGCCAATAGCCCAGGGTGGCAACCACCACACCGGGATTCACATCACCGGTAATCTGCGCCACGGCTTCGAACGCACCGCGATCGTTGAACACGCGGACCACATCCCCCTCCGTGATACCGCGGGCAGCGGCATCCGCAGGACTGACCATGACGAACTGCTCGCCCTGACCGCGGATCTTCTGAGTCATGTTGGCGTAGCAGGAATTCAGAAAACCGTGACTCTTGGGAGATACGATGTTGAGCGGATAGCGCCTGGCCAGCGCCGGGTTACTCGCCGGGCTTTCGCGCGAAGGCACATAGTCCGGAAGCGCATCCAGCGGCTCTGCGCCCTGCAGGTGCTCGTACATCTGACGGAACGGCGGCGCGACAAAGTTACCGCCCGCGGCAATGCTCGACTTGAACTCACACTTACCGGAGGGCGTTGGAAACGCGCCTTCACGATGCGGCGCGCGCTCGTCAGCACCGCCCAGCGCCAGACGCGCGAACCCGTGCTCGCGCAGATGCGTCAGATCGAAACCGGCACAGGCCGGCGATGCCCAGTCAACAAAATGTTCGAGACACTCCCCGTCCGACCACTGGAATTCCGGTTCATCGAAGCCCATCCGCGCAGCGAGACGGCGGAAGATCTCACGGTTAGGTACCGCTTCACCCGGCGACTCGACGCATTTCGCGTTATATGTCAGGTAGTTGTGGCCCCAGGACAGAATGATGTCTTCCATCTCGGCACCCATTGAGGCCGGCAGCAGGATGTCCGCGTAGGCTGCCACATCCGTGACGAAGTGTTCAGCCACGACGAGGAACAGATCTTCGCGCTCAAGCCCGGCTACGATCCTGTCGCCTTCCGGCGCCTGTGTGACCGGGTTCGAGTTCCAGCACATGAGCGATTTAATGGGCGGGTCGAGCGGGATCTCACCCGTTAACAGGCGCCCCAGCTGCAGGTTGTTCACGACGCGGGTCCCGGACGGGATCCAGTCCGGTCGACAGATAGCCTGGAAGTCGTAGGGGTGTTCCCACACGGGCATCGCCAGGATCCCGCCACCGACGTGCCGCCAGGCGCCGGTCAGCGCCGGCAGACAGCACACTGCGCGGATGGTCTGGCCTCCGCCATGATGCCGTTCAAGCGCCACACCGATACGCATGGCCGCGGGCTGGGTTGCGGCGTACTCCCGCGCAAGTCGGCGGATCTCTTCGGCCGGGACCCCGGTGATATCAGCCGCCCACTCGGGTGTGCGGTCCGCGGCCCTTTCCGCGAGCTCGTCAAAGCCGACGGTGTAGTTGTCGACATAGTCCCGATCGACCAGACCCTCGGCGCACAGCACGTTGATCAGCGCCATCGCCAGCGCGCCGTCAGTTCCCGGCCGAGGCGCAATATGCCAGTCAGCCTCTTTGGCGGTCCGCGACGCGTAGGCATCTATGACGACGACTTTAGCGCCGGATTTCTGCGCATCTTTGACGATATGCCAGTGATGCAGATTGGTGCTCACGCTATTGCATGCCCAGATCACGATGTAGCGGGCGTGCCGGAATGATTCAGGGTCAAGTCCGCCACTCGGACCGTAGGTCATGAGCCACGCGGTGGCCGATCCCTCACCGCAGAACGTCCGTTCCATGACGGTCGCGCCGAGGCGATTAAAAAATGCATCGCCACCGTTCAGACCGTGGACCAGCCCCTGGTGTCCCAGGTAGCTGTAAGGCGCGATGGCCTGCGCACCATACTGGTCAATGATGGCCCGCCATCGGTTTTCTATCGCATCGAGCGCCTCCTCCCAGCTGATACGCTCGAAACTCGCGCTGCCCTTGGGCCCCGTGCGGCGCATCGGATAAAGCAGACGTTCCGGGTGGTAGTGGCGCTTCTCGTAATCACGCAGCTTGACGCAGAGACCGCCGCGGGTCATCGGATGTTCGGGATTTCCCCGTACACCCACCAGCTTGCCGTCCTCAACTTCAAAGACCATGGAACAGGTATCGGGGCAGTCATGGGGACAGCCTCCGTGATGCGTAGATTTCATAACTGCTGACATCGTTTCCTCCCCCCCGCGGTGACGGCGCTGCTGCGTTTCATCTGTGAGTCTAGCAACAGGGCCCGGTGGCGCGCTCGCGAAGCGCCCACCCCGAGCGCAGAAGTCAGGAAAGATGCTTTTCAGGGAAGCAGTTCGGCGCTGTCTCCGAGCTTAATCCGCCCCGGTTCGATCACCTCGCAATAAGAAGCAAAACCCGGCGTCGCGTAGTCGGGCAGCATGCCGTCCGGCAGGTGTACTTTTTCCCGATACTTGATCAGCGCCTGCATCACGGCCTGGTCTGCAATGCCGGATGCCGGATTGAAGCCGGTGATCTGGCAACGCGGCACCGCGGTGCGCATACGCAGCAACACATCGCCCACCCGCAGCTGCTGTCCGTCCCAGCCGTCCTCCGCGTGGGCTTCGTCGTTCGCCAGCACGATACCGACGCGAAAACGAGCTGCATCGACCTCCGCACCGACCACTCCGGCGAGGCGCCGCAATGAGCCGGTGGTCGTCAGGGTAACGGGCAGCACGTCGATAGCGCCGCCGGCAGAAAGACAGCGCACCAGCCGCAGAGGACGCCCGGCAAACGCAGACAGCGCCTCCTGCCATGGACCCGCCACCTCGCGCACGCTTACCCCGCGGAGTCCGTGATGATCAATTTCAAAAGCGCGCCCGGTTGCCGCTGCTGGACCCGACAGGGAACTGCCATCCGGCCACGTCAGCTGGAGCTCGGAAGCGTCGTCCGATAGCTCAAAGGTGAGTGGGATGAACTCGCTGTGTTGCGCCGAGCCGACAAAGCGATCGTCAGCCTCGACCAGACCGAAAGACCGGTCATGCCGGATACCGTCCGTGTCCACTGCCACCTCTGCCGGATGCAGAAAGCGCGTTGCCTTCACGAAGACCCGCCCGAGCTGAGTGACCTGCATTTGCTCTACTCCACCTGAATGTCCCGACGAGATGCTTCCGTAAGCTCGACGCGCGTGTCAAACAGGTCTTAACGAGGCGGAAAACGGCCGCTCTCCGGACAGTGCTGATCCGGGGCGGTTTCCCAGCTGCGCCATCCGACGGTACCCTGAGCCCTTTCCGAGTGAGCCGATTAACGACCTTTCCCGTAAAAAAACTGTGAAATTTCGAACGATTATTCTCAGCAGTCTCCTGATCCTTACGCTGCTCCCATTGGGCGTCATAGCCGACACGGTCGAGGACTTCCAGACCTGGGCGGCAGTCATTGCCACCGTTTCGCCAGCCGGAAAAGAAGCCCCTTATCGCGTCTGGCTCGAAGCTCAGGGGCGGTACGACGATGACAGCTCACATCTCAACCAGAGCCTGCTGCGAGCTGCTGCGGGCTACCGCATAAGACCGCGGACGGTCCTCTGGGCGGGCTACGGACATATCAATAACGATCCGCAGGGAACAGATGAAGACGTAACCGAGCACCGTTACTGGCAGCAGCTGACCTGGAGCAAAGAAGCGCCGCTGCTGGGGTTTTCGCTCTCGACCCGCACACGGCTCGAGCAGCGCACCGTCGAGAGCTTCGACGATACCGGATGGCGCTTCCGACACCTGAGCAAGGTGACGCGCCCGCTGGCCTTCGACGGACGGCTTTATCTGTCAGCCTGGGACGAATTTTTCGTCAATCTCAACGACCACTGACTGGGTGCTGATGACGGTCTGGATCAGAACCGACTGTTTGCAGGTGTGGGCGTGCGTCTCGCGCCCAGCGCGCGCGGGGAGGTTGGCTATCTAAATCAGTGGATTACGCGCAGCGGGCAGCCGGACGCGGTCAATCACGTGCTCTCTGTCACGCTCCTACTGAACTTCTGAAGTTCTTTGTCGGGGTCTGGTCAATCGCCTCCGATCTCCGCGGAGCTCTCATCAGAGGAGATCCCTGTCTCCACAACCGGCGTGTGCGGTCTCTCGCCGGTCCTGTCCTGAACATGAATGCCATGACCTGATGCGATGGTCTGATGGGTGTTGCTGCGGCTGTTTGGAGGTGCGCTTGTCCACAGCGAAGCTCGAGTGCATGGACGTCCCATAAGGTTGCGCGCACTACACGCGAGGACCGCGGGGACACGCCGCTGCACGTGCTTATTTAGCGCCGACAGGGCTGTATCCATTAGGCAGCCTGGCGTCCACTGAATTCTGCTCCCGTCTGCGCCCAGGTAGGCGGCGTCGCCACGGCTCTCTCCGTCCGACGGGCTGCCTCCGTGAATGCGACCGCAGCCGCCCGGGCGTGGGTTTCAAAAACGTAAGCAGTTCAAAACACTTCCAACACACTTCTCACGTCAGACATCCTTTGAAGCAGCAAGAGCGCGTTTTATTTGAAATAAATTTCCTGTTCGGTACTTTATTTGAGCGGCTCTTTCATCTGCCACTCGTTCGCAAATCGACCGGCCTCAGTCGCGACGACAGGCTGGGATTCGCAATACTGCTTCCGCATGCAAAGCGTCGAGAATCCCCCTGCGCTTCAGTCCCGCGCACCCAAAGCAGCCCATCTTCGCTCGCTCGTCTGCGCCCTCATCCGCTCTAACTATGATGGATAACCGCTGCACGGCTTATTAATTAATTCCTTTTCAGTAAAAAAATGAACCATATTCGCGGTTTCCCCCGCACGTCAGTATCTGAAAACACCTCAGCGCCGACGACTGATCTGGCTTTCAATCTGGTAGCAGACGCACGAGAGCTACAGGTTAATCCTCGGGCCCGAGACTCAGGACCTGGTTGAAGGTAACCCGAAGCCTAGTCGCCAGTGGTTTTTGATTGGATGCAAAACCGGAGGCTTGACGCCGCGCCAGGCTGCTGAAACGAATCTCCTGAAACGTCTTCACAGACAATGACACAGCACCGATACCAGTCTGTCCTTGTCATTTCTCAGGAAAGTGCCTGACCTGGCAGACAGACCGCTCTGATGGCCGCAAAAGCCCTCGCGGACGCCAGCCGATCCTGCGCGAATTGTCGCGAAACCTCACCCAGGAAAAGCAAGCCTTCGAATCCACCGCACACCGCAAGACCGCATCGTTTGCACCGCGGCCTGCATCAGGCGCGGCGGCGACGCCAGGCTACTGCCGGGCTGGAGGTCCCTGGTGCTTCACGTCTTTTTGTTCATGCGTTCATCGCTTCCAGCACCTGCGGCAGCACGTCGACGTAGCTCTGCACGTCGGACAGGCGCCCCATGCTGACGCGGGACCAGTTGGTGTAGTCCCGATAAATGCCTCGAATGAGAACGCCACGCTGCGCCATCTCCGCGCGGAAAGTCTCCGCATTGAGCCCACCCAGATCCACAAACAGAAAATTGGTTTGTGACGGCAGAGAGCGCAGCCCGTGTGAGCGCACCGCTTCTTCAATCATCCCGCGACCCTCCAGGATGATGGCTTTGGAATAGCGTATAAACGCCTCGTCGTTATAGCTGGCCAGCGCCGCCGCAACACCCGCCTGATTGAGCGCGTAGTCTCCCAGACTGAATTGATTGACCTGTTCGATGATCTCCTCACTACCGAGCATGTACCCGATGCGCAGGCCAGCAAGCCCGTAGATTTTGGAGAAGGTGCGCGCGACCGCTACGTTGTGACCCTCACGGACCAGATCGACCATCGAGTTTCGTGACGGATCATCGGTGACCTCGTTGTAAGCCTCGTCGACCAGTACGTAGGTCTTGGCCGCCGCCGTACGGCAGAATTTCCGTAACGCCTCGGGCTCCTGCATCAGGCCGGTGGGATTGTTCGGATTGGTGACATGCACCAGCGCGATGGCCGAAGTGATCCCAGCCGCCATCTGTCCAAGGTCGATGCTGAGGTCCGGAGACTTCGGCAGCCGACGCAGCACCGCCCCCTGTCGCTCTGCCGCCTTGGCAGTGGTGTCCCAGAACAGATCGGCGCAGAGGATCTCACCGCGGCGAGATGCCGCCACAGCCAGATAGGTCAATACCCCGCTGGAACCTGAGCTGAGCGCAACGTTGCTGGTACTCAAACCGTGACGCTCTGCAATCATTGACTTGAGTCGCCGGACATTTTCTCCAACGTAGTAAGCACTGTACTGCGCAGCTTCCGCGATCGCTTTTTTGGCCCTGACGCTGGGTCCGGTCGGGTTTTCATTAGCGTTGAGCTTGGCGATCCCGGGCTGAGGCACGAGGATGTCAGAACCGTCCGTCACTGCCCGCGCGCCAACTAATCCCGACAGCGCCGACAATCCGGCCGCCGCTGCAGCGCCTTTGAGAAAGATGCGTCTGTCGTTCATTCCGTCCATTTTCAGTCCCCCGTCAGTCGCTCGGATCCACCGGCAGTCACGTCAAAGAGTCAGGCCCTTATAGAACATGGAGCATGACACCAGCAGCAGATAGACACCAAAAATCTGTTTGAGCCTGCGGCCATCAAGACGGTGCGCCCAGGCAGCGCCAATCGGCGCTGTCACAAGAGACAGGCTGCTTATCGCGAGCAACGCGGGTACGTTCATGTAGCCGACTGAGCCGAACACCGCGCTCGGCTGTCCCAGGCCCATCCAGAGAAAACCCAGCGCGCCGGTCAAGCCAATCACGAAACCGACGCCCGAGGCCGTCGCTACAGCCTGATGTATGGGACGCCCACAGGAAACCATGGTGATCACGGTAATCGTCCCGCCACCGATCCCGAGGATCGAAGAAAACGCCCCGAGCGCAGCTGCGAGTGCGGCGCGGGCGATCCCCGCCGGCATCTGCGCTTGTTTGCGGCGAAGATTGAAACGGTCAGGAAAGAGGAAATACACCGAGTAAACCAATACCCCCCCGCTGAACAAGAAAAACAGCGCATTGGCATTGACGTGAGAGGCCACGCTGAGTCCCGCCAGCACGCCTAGAAATACCCAGCCGGCCCAGCTGAGCACGACGCCGAAATCAACCGCCCCTTGCCGCCGGTGCGCCAGCACCGCCCGCGCGGTCGTGAGCGTGATGCATGCAAGAGAGGTCCCTATCGCGGTGTAAATCAGCTCCCGCTGAGTGCCAGCGTAAGCATCCAGCAAGGTCACCAGTGCGGGTACGATGACAAAACCGCCGCCGTTACCGAACAGACCCGCGGTCATACCCGCGACCGCCCCCGCGGCGCAGAGAGTGAGCACCAGCGGCAGATACTCGGCCAGAGCGGTGACCGCGTCCAAGGATCAATCAGCCATCGGAGTTAGAGCCGGTCGAAGTCGCCGGGCATGAGTCGCGTCATGCAGAAGCACGACGCGCTGACCACGGCACTCAAAGTCAGGGCGAGCAGTCAGCGGGAGAAAGGTGCGGGTCGGGCGACCACCAACGCTGGCAGTCAGCAGGAAAAAACGGACTGCAGCGCCAAGCGAGCTCGAAAATGGTGACGACGACAGGTCATCAAGAAGCACGCTAGTCACCGGTATGGAAGCGGAGTGTCGCTGAATTGAGAACCGCCACCGCCGCATTCATTTCGTTGGTGATCTTGATCAGCTCTGCGATCGAATCCCGGGTGCCGGCAGCCACGTCGGTCAACTGACTCATGGCACCAGCGATCTGGGTAGCGCCGACCGCCTGCGACCGCATTCCTTCATTGACGGTTTCAAACTGCGGCTGCAGCAGCTCGACCTGCTCGATGATCAGACCCAGCTGATCAAAGGTCGACGCCGAAGCCTGAACACCGCTCTCGACAACGTTTTCAAACGCAGCCATCTCCTGCACGCCGCCGGCTACCGCGGCCTGCATTTCCCTCACCATCTGCTCGATATCCAGCGTGCCGACGGCGGTCTGGTCGGCCAGACGTCTGATCTCCTGCGCCACCACTGCGAAGCCACTGCCCGCTTCTCCGGCAACCTCGGCTTCAATGGCAGCGTTCAGGGACAGCATGTTGGTCTGGTCCGCGACTTTGGTGATGGTGCTGACCACTTCAGTAATTTTCTCCGCCCGCTGTGCAATCACGTCCAGTCGTCCACTGATCGCCTCGCTGCCGTCCGACATGTCCCGGATGTTGCTGTTCATGCTGGCGATGTTGTCCCGCCCCTTAACAGCCAGCTCGGCGGTCTCCCGCAGTCGCTCCGCCACTTCGCGCATTGATGTCAGCAGTGCCTCCGCCGTTGCAGCGATCTGCCGCGCGCTGGCGGCAATCTCAGCACTCGATGTGCTGACGGTCTGGACTCCTTCTTCCTGCACCCGGGTCGTGGCGACCATACTTTCAGTCGCTGCGCCGATGGTCGCGTTGACGCTTTTGAAATTGCTCACCAGCGTGCGCAGGTAGGCGACCAGCGACTTGAGCGCGGAGATCAGTACACCCGTCTCATCGTTGCGCTTCGGATCTGAGACAGCAACCGTCAGATCACCAGCCTGCAGCTGCTCCGCGGCGGTGGCCGCAAACCGGACCGGAGACGTGATGCTGCGCGTGAAAACGAGGGCGCCGAGAACGATCGGCAGAGAGAGCGCGAGCAGTACGTATGCGGTCATCGATCTCTGCTCGTCCACCAGCGCCAGCGCTTCGTCGACATCCTGTTTGACCACGATGCCCCACTCGAACGCAGGCGAGTAGCTCGCAATCGCAATGGTCTGCTCACCGCGCTCGTCAACGGACAGCCCATACCATCGAATTCCCAGCACAGATTTCTGCACCGGCAGCGCGCGCTCTGATCCCAGCGGCACGCGGGATTCTTCCGCAAAAGCGGCTCCAGGCCGGAAGCGGGTCGGGGCAACCAGCACGGCGGCGTCTCCGTCACGTTGCGCAACTAACACCTCCCCGGTGCTGTACAGCCCGGTGTAATCCAACAGGATGCGCCGCAGCGCCATATTGTCGATCTGAAGCAGCAACACGCCCTGAAGATGGTTGCGATGCAGGACCGGGCCGGCCACAAAAACAGCAGGCGCCACCATCCCGGGATAGACCCCATAGCGGGATATCTCCTCCTGCTTCAGCGCCCTGGTCCTCGCGAACAGACGCGCCAGCTCCGAATCTTCAAGAGCGCCCTGCTGTAGGTTCCTCCCGACATCAAGTTCTGCGCTCTGGCTATTCAGCGCAAACAGGATCTCGCCATCAGGCGCTGCCACCAGGGCGTTGACAAAACCATAAAGCGCGGAGATACGCTCGAGATAGGACTTCAGTTGTGCCCGAACAGTTGCCGTATCCCGCAGCTCATTGCCATCGTCTACGGAACGCTGCAGATCGGCGACCAGCTGCTGAAGCTCTGTGCTGTGACCCGCGGCATGCACGCCGCGCAGCAGTTCCGACGCGAACTCCTCAAGACGGCTGACCTTCCGCTGACTCACCGCGAGGAGATTCTTTCGGTAGGTCTGCTCGAGCGACCGCCCCGACATCCTGTCAACCACCAGCGCGAGCACTGAGCAGGCGAGCACCGCTATCAGAACCATGCCCAGGACCAGACGCCGGGCGAGTGGAACGATGGGGCGCCGGCGGGCCTGCGCTAGCTCGTAGAGTTTTTTCACGCGACCACCCACTGCGCAGTAGCCGCAGACAGGCGCGGGCAGGGTCTTCAACAGCCGGGAGAAAGCCGCGACGTCGGCATCGTTGATCTGGCTCATGACCACCGGCAGGGCCGCGAACTGCAGCCCCAGCGCTTCTGCAGCACGCGCCATCTGCGCGCTGGTTGGCTGCTCGGGGCCGCCCTCGAAATCAGGGCGATTGTTGATCACACTCTTGAACCCGGCATCCGCCAGGCGTTCAAGATCTTCCAGCGTAAGCTGCGGTGAGGCGGCAAAACTTTCACTGAGCGGATTAAGAGATAGCCCTGGAATATCCTTCACAGCGCGCTCTCCTCCGGGTTAGCCCAGCTGTTGCCCCAGGCCTGATACAGGTTGTCCAGGTACATGCGCCAGGCTGCCGGCGTGCGGCTGCTGGGAAAAGGCACCGGGCGAATGGGTCGATCCAGCGCCCATACCTGATCGATACCGCGCGACTTATTGATTCGGCCGATTGAGATCGAGCGCCATGCATGCCCGGTCGCTGCATCCACCGAAATGATCCCCTCCGGCGCTGCGATGCTCTGCCCGTACAGCGCAGTACGGATCTGATCGACTTCGATGCTCTGCGCCTGTTCCACTGCCTGTGCCCACAGCAGGACGCTGCTGTAGGCGGTAGCAATCACGTCGCTGGTTACCCGCTCAGCGCCAAACCGCTCGCGGAATCGAGTTATGAACTCCTGATTGGTTTGCCCCGGCAGGCTCTGCAGATAGCTCCAGGCGGCAAAGTGCCCGCCGACATCCAGCGGATCCATCTTTAGCAGCTCCGACTCACCGATGCTGAAGGTCAGAACGGGTGTCGATTCAGCGCTGATGCCGGCTTCACGCAGCGCACGATAAAACGCGGGATTGCTGTCGCCCACCACTGAGCTGATGACAAAGTCCGGTGCGGCAGCCTTGATCTTTGACACGGTCTGGTCGAGTTTCGTGCTCCCGAAAAACACGTAGCTCTCGCCGACCAGCTCCGCACCGAGGCTTGGCAGCATGTCCTTCATGATCGCGTTGATGGTGCGCGGCCACACGTAGTCCGAACCCACCAGGAAAACGCGCTTGCCCAGATTTTCGACGCCCCAGGTCAGGGCCGGCGTGACCTGCTGATTAGGTGCGGCGCCGATGTAGGCGATATTGCGAGATTGTTCGAGGCCCTCGTAGGCCATGGGGTAAACCAGCAGGTGATCGTGCTGTTCAAACACCGGCTTCACGGTCTTTCGACTGGCCGACGTCCAGCAGCCGAACACCGTCACCACTTTCTCTTCCGAGATCAGTCGTTCTGCCTCTCGAGCAAAGGTCGGCCAATCAGACTGACCATCAGCGACAACGGCCTCGACCTGTCGCCCGAGCAGACCGCCACCACGATTGATTTCCTCGATCGCCAGCAGCTCGGCGTCGACCATACTGCGCTCACTTATCGCGATGGCGCCGGTCAGCGAGTGCAGGATCCCGATCCGGATTGGCGACTCATCCGCGGCACGCGGACGAAACATCACCAGGGCGATGACGACCGCGACCAGTCCTGCGACAAGCAGCGGGTGTTTCAGCAGTGCGCCCGGGTTCAACACAGAACGGTCCTCAGAGTCCGCGTGGCGAGGAAGAAAAATCGCGGCAGTTGCTTCCTCGGTTTGGCGTCAAGCGCGCAGGTCACCAGTGCCCCAACCCGCCGCGCTGCCCAGGACACAGGATAAATCCCAAGACCGAGCGAAGCTACGCGTTTATACCACCAGGCCTTCACTGCGCTGATTGTGCAACGCTGCCGCCGCTACTCTCCAGGATCGGCCTCCGGTCTCGCGGTTGGCCTTCCTGGCGCGCTGCACAGCCCCAGAAAGTGCGAGCCCTCTGGCCGCTGGAAGATGCTCCTCTGCTCGCGTCAGGCGTCAGGACATAGCAAAACGCCGCATGGAGCGTGCCCCCCTGCTGGACGTATTTATTCGAGAGGACGACACTGGCCTGCGGCGGGGCGCCGTTTGTCCCTTTTCTGCGAGCGAGCAACCATGAAGACCCGCTACGACGAGGAGAATGCCGCGCGCTATCGCGCTGCCAAAGCGCAGGCCTGGCGCGAGCGTTCAGAGCTTTTTTCCATGCTCGAGATCGTCGGTGACGTGACCGGACTCTCTGTCGTCGACTGTGCCTGCGGCGACGGCTGGCTGACGCGCGCCTTGAAACGGGCCGGCGCGCGCAGGATCCTCGGTCTCGATCTCTCGCCGGATATGATCGCGCTCGCGCGGGACGCAGAGACTGCGCAGCCGCTTGACATTGACTACGCCGTTGAAGACGCCCGCGCCACAACGCCCGAGCGCGATTGCGATCTGGTGACATCGAACTGGTTGCTGGTCTACGCGCGGGATCGCGCTGAGCTGGCCCGCATGTGCGACGGGCTCGCGCGCCAGGTGCGTCAGGGCGGCCGCTGTGTGCAGCTCATTACCAACCCTGAAATGTATACCTGGCAGGCAACGCCGCCAGACTTCCGGCCCTATGGTTTCGAGGTACTGCTGCCGCCGTCGGCCGTCGAAGGCGCGCCGTTGGTGTTCCGCTTTCACCTCGACGGGATCTCGCTCGACGTCGAGAACTACTACCTGCCGGCAGCAGCTTACGCTGCGGGCCTCGCTGATGCAGGGTTCGAGGAGATCACCTTCCACCCGCTACGCCTTGAGCCTGCCCGCGACGGTGCTGACGACAGCGCATTCTGGGCGCCTTTTCTCAGGCAACCACCGGCGGTCATTATTTCTGCCACCCGGGCCTGAGAGTTCACCCGAAAGGGGTCTCGCTGCGCGTTCGCGCGGGCCGTCAGAGCTTGGCAGACAGGGCAACACGACCGCAGAGAGGTATCTGACAAAAATGCCGGCACGGTGAATCGGAGAGGGCCGGTCCTTTCGGGCAGTCAGCCTGTCCGGACAAGACATAAGGACAGCGAGGGACGGCGCACAGAGTCCTGGCACCATTCCGCGCGGAGCATTGTCTGAGCGCAGAACCCGAAGCAGAGTGCCCGAAGGGGTAAAGGTCTGATGGCTGGTTTTCCCACCGGCTTACGCGTCCGGCCGGCACCATCCCAACGTTGGGATTCCGCTGACAAGCACAACGGTGATTGCTATCGTGCGCCCCGCCGGCGCCACGGCGCAGCACCCATCTAATCTGCATAGGAGCCCATCCCTGCCATGTCCGCCGTCACACTGCGCGAGCTGCTGCACGCAGCACCAGATGACGCTGTCGCGCTCTGTGCGCCGCAGCGCCCTGCGCTGCGCTACGCCGCCCTGCGCGCGCTGATCGCTGACACCATCGCCGGGCTCAACCGGCTCGGGATCGGCCGCAATGATCGGGTGGCCATCGTGCTGCCCAACGGTCCGGAAATGGCAGCTGCGTTTATTGCCGTGGCCGCGGGCGCGACCACGGCGCCGCTGAACCCGGCCTACCGTGCCGAGGAATTCAAGTTTTATCTTGAGGATCTGAACGCCCGGGCACTGTTGGTCGAAACCGGCAGCACGTCGCCCGCGCGCGACGTCGCCAGCGAACTCGGTGTGCCGGTGTATGAAATCGCGGTTGAGGAAGACGCGCCCGCCGGCGCTTTCACCCTGCCCACCGGCGACCACACAATCAGCCATGGTGGTCCCGCGGCGCCTCAGGACACCGCCCTCGTGCTGCACACATCCGGCACGACTTCACGCCCGAAAATCGTGCCCCTGAGCCACACCAACATCTGCGCGTCTGCCCGTCACATCGGCGCTTCGCTGGCGCTGACGCCGGACGATCGCTGCCTGAACATCATGCCGCTGTTCCACATTCACGGCCTGATCGCGGCCGTGCTGTCGAGCCTCGCCGCTGGTGGCTCGGTGTACTGCACCCCGGGCTTCAACGCGCTGCGCGTGTTCAGCTGGCTGGAGGACGCCGCGCCCACCTGGTACACCGCCGTCCCCACCATGCACCAGGCGATCCTTGCCCGCGCAGCGCGTCATGCCGAGCTGATCAACCGCCTCGCGCTGCGCCTCATCCGGTCGTCCTCTTCCTCGCTGCCGCCCCAGGTCATGGCGGAGCTGGAAGCCGCCTTCGGCTGTCCGGTGATCGAGGCCTACGGCATGACCGAGGCCGCGCATCAGATGACTTCCAATCCTTTGCCCCCGGCGGCGCGCAAACCCGGCGCAGTCGGACTGCCCGCCGGTCCGGAAGTCGCCATCATGAATGCCGACGGGCAGCTCCTCGCCGACGGAGAGATCGGAGAAGTCGTGATCCGTGGCCCTAACGTGACCGCCGGCTACGAGAGCAATCCGGGCGCGAACGCAGACGCGTTCAGCGCCGGATGGTTCCGCACCGGGGATCAGGGTGTCATCGATGCCGACGGCTATCTCGCTTTGACGGGACGGCTTAAGGAGATCATCAACCGCGGCGGCGAGAAGATCAGTCCGCGGGAAGTCGATGAGGTCCTGCTCGACCATCCGGCCGTGGCCCAGGCGGTGACCTTCGCCGTGCCACATGACAAGCTCGGCGAAGAGGTCGCCGCTGCCGTCGTCCTGCGCGAAGGCGCACAGGCGAGCGCGGACGAGCTGCGTGGGTTCGCCGCCGTGCGCCTGGCGGATTTCAAAGTGCCCCGGCAGGTACTCATCCTGGAAGAGATCCCGAAGGGAGCGACTGGCAAGGTGCAGCGTATCGGCCTGCACGAAAAACTGGGCCTGTAGAGCGGCGGCGCGCGGCGTGAAGATCTGTATCTACGGCGCCGGCGCGATCGGCGGCTATCTGGCCGTGGAACTAGCGCGCAGCGGCACGGCGGAGGTCACCTGTATCGCCCGCGGCGCGCAGCTCGAAGCAATTCGTCAAAACGGCCTCACGCTGCTGATCGACGGTGAAACCCGGGTCGCACGAGTGTCCGCCACCGACGACCCGGCCGCGGCAGGCGAACAGGACTTTGTCATCCTCGCGCTGAAAGCTCCCGCAGCCGCCAAGGTTGCCGGGCACATGGCCCCCCTGCTCGGCGCCGACACCAGCGTGGTCACGGCGCAGAACGGCGTGCCGTGGTGGTATTTCTATCGGCACGGCGGCGCGCTCGACGGCACCCGCCTGAGCAGCGTTGATCCCGGCAACCTGCAGTGGGACGTCATTGGTCCGGCGCGGGCGATCGGCTGCGTGGTCTACCCGGCTGCGGAGCTCGTTGCGCCCGGCGTCGTGCGTCACGACCATGGCAACCGCTTTGCGCTGGGCGAACCCGACGGCACGAAGAGCGAGCGCGTGCAGACGCTGGCGCAGGCCCTCAGCAGCGCCGGATTCCGGGTACCTGTAAGACCTCGGATCCGCGACGAGATTTGGATCAAGCTGTGGGGTAACTGCAGCCTGAACCCGGTCAGCGCGCTCACCGGCGCGACTATTGCGGCGATGCTCGACGACCCGGGGGTATGCGCCATCGTCCGCACCCTCATGCTCGAAGCCGAGGCCGTAGGCAAGGCGCTGGGCGTACGCTTCGCGATTGACGTCGAGCGCCGCATCGAAGGCGCCCGCGAGGTGGGTGAGCACAGGACGTCCATGCTGCAGGACCTGGAGCGCGGCCGGCCGCTGGAAATAGATGCGCTGGTGACGGCCGTGCAGGAACTCGGCCGCCTCACCGGCACGCCCACGCCGGCGCTCGATATGGTGCTCGCGCTGGTGCAGCAACGCGCTCAGAGCGCCGGCTGCCGGGCGCCCTGAGCACGGGCTCAGGCCGGCTTCAGGCGACCTTGAATTCCGGGTACCCGCTCTCCGCTTCCGCGTCGCATTCCTTGCGGTAGTTACCGGCACCACCGAAGTAGAAGAGCACCGCACGCGGCTTGCCGGGTATGTTGCCCCCCATGAACCAGGAGCCCTGAGAGCGCGGCAGCACCGTCATATTCACCAGCTCGTTCATATGCTGGCCCCAGCTGGTCACGGCCTCCGAGCGCGGCTCCATGACCGCGCTGCCGGAGTCGCGCAGATGCTTGATGGCGCGCCCGATCCAGTCGACGCAGCCGTCGATGATCACCGGGATATTGGCGAAAGGCGTCTGCGGGCCGCCGACCATGAACAGGTTAGGAAAGCCGTCCACCGTGATCCCGAGATAGGTGCTCGGTCCGCCCAGCCACCGGTCATTCAGCGCCACACCATCGCGGCCACGGATATCGAGCCGGTTGAGCGTGCCCGTCACGGCGTCGAATCCGGTGGCGAAGACGATGAGGTCCGCCTCGTACTCTGCATCGCCCACCAGCACACCCTTCTCGCTGATCCCGGTGATCGGGTTGTCACGGATATTGACCAGCTTCACGTTGTCGCGGTTGAAGGTCTCGTAATAGAAGTGTCCCAGCGGCGGGCGCTTGGCCCCGAGGGGATGATCCTTAGGACAGAGCAGCTCGGCGGTTTCGGGATCGGTCACGATCGAGCGGATCTTGTCGCGCACGAACTCTGACACTACTTCGTTGGCATGCTCGTCGACGAAAATGTCGTCGAAGGTCTCAAACAGGAAACGGAAGGTGCCGATCTCCCAGCCGCGCTCGAGAATGCGGCGGCACTCCTCCGGTGAGACATCCCCCAGGTTACGCCCGGCGTCATTGAAATCGAACGCAAACGCCTGCTCACGGGTGCGCGCCCAGATAGCGTCATAGTTCTTGCGGTAGCGCTCACGATCGTGGTCGCTCAGCGGCGCGTTACGCGCCGGCAGAACGTAATTCGGCGTGCGCTGGAACACGGTCACCTCCGCCGCGGTCTGTGCGATCAGTGGGATCGCCTGGACGGCCGTGGCGCCGGTGCCGATCACAGCGACCCGTTTATTGTTGAAGCTCACCGGCTCTTTCGGCCAGTTGCCCGTCAGGTACCACTCACCGCGGAAGTCATCGATCCCGGGAAAGTTCGGTCGATACGGCGTCGACAGGGGTCCTGTCGCGGTAATGAAATAACGGCACGTCAGGGTCTTCCCGTCATCGGTGGCCACCTCCCAGCGGTCGTCAGACTCCTGGTAACACGCGCCGGTTACCCGGGTACTGAACCGGATGTCCTTACGCATATCGCAGTGTTCGGCGACATATTGCAGGTAAGACAGGGCCTCCCCCTGACTGGGAAAGCGCTCGGCCCAGTCCCAACGGTCCTGGATCTCCTGCGAAAAGGAAAAGGCATAGAGCCAGGCTTCGCTGTCGGTCCGGGCCCCGGGATAGCGGTTGTAGTACCAGGTGCCGCCGACGTCAGTTCCCGCCTCAACCACCAGTGCGGTTAATCCGAGCTCACGCAGCTCATGCAGCATGCGCAGGCCGCCGAAGCCGGCCCCGATCACAATTGCGTCGTAGTCTGTCTGTCCTTTTTTCTGCTGGTCCATGGCATACCCCTGATTCATCAAACGGATTTCACCGGGCCGCAGAGCACATCCGCACCCATCGACCGGTTGTTGCGGGGGCGCAGTGTCGCATGTCCTGCCGGCTGCTGTCGTGTTCAGCGCCCCGCGGAGAGAGTGCTGTTGTCCTCCCGCAGAAACTCAACATAAAAGCGCACCGCGCCGAGCGGCAACACCGAGTGCACCACCCCAGGCTCGACAATGCACACGCGGTGGGGCGTCAGCCGGACCTCCTCTGGCACCGGCGTGAAAATGCGATAGCGCAGCACCCCTTCGAGCACCACGATCCGCGCCCAGGTGCCGGATTTGGTCGTGTGCTCGGCCAACAGGCCTGCGGGCACATCTCCCTCGCTGAAAACCGGCGTCTGCCGGTAAGCGCGCACCGTGGGCGGTAACGACTTCACGGGAGACCGGCGCGGAAACCTAGGGCGCGCCGTAGCCTCCGCCGCCGGGGGTCTGGATCACAAACACGTCCCCGGCCTGCATCTCGACTTCATGGGTCGGCCCGAAATCCTCTCTGCGGCCATCGGTGCGCTCCACCCAGTTGCGTCCCGGGGCGCCGCTTGATCCGCCCGCAATGCCGTAAGGGGGCACGCGCCGCCGACCCGCCAGGATAGCGGCCGTCATAGGCTCGAGAAAACGGATCTGCCGCTCGGTACCGTCGCCGCCGCAGTGGCGTCCAGCGCCGCCGCTGCCGCGTCGAATCTCAAAGCGTTCCAGGCGCACCGGGAACCGCCACTCTAGGACCTCCGGATCGGTCAGACGGGAATTGGTCATATGCGTGTGCACCGCATCGCATCCATCCCAGGTGGGTCCACCACCGGACCCGCCGCACAGGGTTTCGTAATACTGGTAACGGGCATTGCCGAAAGTGAAGTTGTTCATGGTGCCCTGCGCAGCCGCCATCACGCCGAGCGCGCCGTAAAGGGTATCGGTCACACACTGGGACGTCTCGACGTTACCCGCCACTACCGCGCCCGGATAACGCGGATTGAGCAGCGAACCTGCAGGGATCCGGACCTCAAGCGGTTTCAGACAGCCGGCATTGAGAGGAATATCGTCCACAACCAGCGTGCGAAACACGTACAGCACGGCCGCCATGGTGACCGCCGTCGGCGCGTTGAAGTTGTCTGCGAGCTGGGTGCTGCTCCCGGTGAAATCAATCACCGCCCGGCGCCGCGCACGGTCCACGCGGATGGAGGCCTCAATGCGTGCACCATTGTCGAGTTCGCACGCGAAGTGACCGTCCCTGAGCGCCTCAATCACGCGGCGCACCGCCTCTTCGGCGTTGTCCTGCACGTGGGCCATGTAGGCATGCACAGTCTCAAGGCCGAACTGCGCCACCATGCGGCGCAGCTCCTGTACGCCTTTCTCGTTCGCCGCAATCATGGCGCGCAGATCGGCCAGGTTCTGCGCCACGTTGCGCGCCGGCCAGCGACCCGATTGCAGCAGATCAACGGTGGCCTGCTCGCGCAGCTCGCCGTTTTCAACGAGCAGGAAATTGCTGACCAGCACCCCCTCTTCGTCCACCGTGCGGCTGGTCGGCGGCATCGATCCTGGCGTGATGCCGCCGACATCCGCGTGATGCCCGCGCGAACCGACATAAAACAGCAGCCGTTCGCCGGCAGCATCAAACACCGGCGTAATCACCGTGATGTCGGGCAGGTGCGTCCCGCCACGATAGGGGTCGTTCAGCATGTAGACCTGGCCGGGCCGCATGCGCCCGGCGTTGTCGGCTATCACGCATTTCACCGATTCCCCCATCGAGCCGAGATGGACCGGCATGTGCGGCGCGTTCGCAATCAGGCTGCCATCGGCGTCGAACAGCGCGCAGGAGAAATCGAGACGCTCCTTAATGTTCACCGAGTAAGCCGTCTTCGCCAGGGTGGCACCCATCTGTTCGGCGATGGACATGAACAGGTTGTTGAAGATCTCGAGCATCACCGGATCGGCGCGGGTGCCGATGGCCACTCGTGATGGTCGCGCCACCACCCGGCTCAGCACGAGATCGCCGCGTGCACTGAGCACCGCCTCCCAGCCAGGCTCGACCACCGTCGTCGCGTTGGCCTCGGCAATCATGGCCGGGCCGGCCACACCGCGTCCCGCGACAAGCTGCTCGCGCTGATACACCGGTGCCTCGTGGGCCACGCCGCCGCTGAACATGCGCACCTGCGCGATAGCCGTCCCTGATGCCGGCGAGGCGTTGTCCGCCGTTGCGGCAGACGGGCACCCTGCGATCTCCTCGCCGTGACCGGCGCCACCCAGCGCTTCGACCGAGACCGCCTCGACCGTGAGCGCTCGATCGGGCATAAGAAACCCGAAACCACGTCGGTAGGCGGTTTCGAAGGCTTCCCGCATCGTCTCAGCCGAGCTGTATGGCACCAGCAGCGCTGCATCGGTGCCCTCGTAGCGCAGATGCACCCGCCGCTGCAGCGTGATCGCATCGCGGGCAATTCCCTGGCTTTCAAGCTCATCGCAGGCCGCCTTTGCCAGCTCGGCGATGACCGTTTCGAGCAGCGCCTTCTCACCGGAACCCAGACGCGCCTCGATCGCCCGCTCGCGCATCGCGGTCACATCGGCGAGGCCCATCCCGTAGGCCGACAGCACACCGGCATAGGGATGGATCAGGACCCGCTCCATCCCCAGCGCGTCGGCCACGAGGCAGGCATGCTGACCGCCCGCCCCGCCGAAGCAGCACAGGGTGTAGCGCGTGACGTCATGACCGCGCTGCACCGAGATCCGCTTGATCGCGTTGGCCATGTTGTCGACCGCGATTGCGATAAAACCCTCCGCAACGTCCTCCGCGGAGCGCGCGTCGCCGGTCTGGGACCGGATCTCCGCGGCCAGTTCGTCAAATCGCGAACGGACGAGTTCGGCATCCAGCGGCTGGTCACCCTGCGGTCCGAAACAGTGAGGAAAAAATGCCGGATGCACCTTCCCCAGCATGACGTTGGCGTCAGTCACGGTCAGCGGCCCGCCGCGCCGGTAACACGCCGGTCCCGGATCGGCCCCTGCCGAATCAGGCCCTACGCGGTAGCGCGCGCCATCGAAGTGCAGAATCGAACCGCCACCGGCAGCGACGGTATGAATGCTCATCATCGGCGCGCGCATGCGCACGCCGGCGACCTCGGTCTCGAAAGCGCGTTCAAACTCGCCGGCGTAGTGCGAGACGTCGGTCGAGGTACCCCCCATGTCAAAGCCGATTACCTCCTCGAAGCCGGCGGCGACGGCGGTCCGCGCCGCACCGACGATCCCGCCGGCGGGCCCAGACAGGATGGCGTCCTTACCCTGGAACACCGTCGCATCGGTGAGGCCACCGCTGGACTGCATGAACATCAGTCGCGCGCCACCGAGTTCTGCCGCCACCCGGTCGACATAGCGCCGCAGGATAGGAGACAGGTAGGCATCGACCACGGTCGTATCACCCCGCCCGACGATCTTCATCAGCGGACTGACCTCGTGGGACACGGAAACCTGGGTGAAGCCGACCTCGCGCGCGAGCGCGGCGACGCGCTGCTCGTGTTCTGGAAAACGGTAGGCATGCATGAAAACGATGGCAATAGAGCGCAGCCCGGCACGAAAAACACGCTTGAGGTCCTTCCGCACCTGCTCTTCGTCCAGCCGCACGACGACGTCGCCGTGTGCGCCCAGACGTTCGCTGACCTCACACACTTCGCAATAAAGCAGTTCTGGGAGCACGATATCGAGCGCAAACAGCTGCGGCCGGTTCTGGTAGCCGATGCGCAGCACATCGCCGAAGCCCTGAGTCACAAAAAGCGCGGTCGGCTCCCCCTTGCGTTCGAGCAACGCATTAGTGGCGACCGTCGTACCCATCTTCACGGATTCGATAGCCGCCGCCGGAATCACCGCATCGCGCCGCAGGCCGAGCAGATCTCTGATCCCCGCGAGCGCCGCATCAAGGTACTGCTCCGGATTCTCGGAGAGCAGCTTGTGCGTTTTGATCAGCCCGTCAGGGCCGCGGCCGACGATATCGGTGAACGTACCACCCCGGTCGATCCAGAACTGCCAGCGAGGGTGCATGACCGGGTCTGAATCCATCATAAGCAACGAGTGCACAGGGCGCCTGGAACAAGGAGCAGCGAGGTTAGCACGGCTTGGGAAACATCAAGCTCGCGCCACACCTGACCACCAGCGCGACAGCAGAGATGCCTGGCCCCGGCATACAGGGCTCAGAAACCAGAGCCCGAACGGTCTTCCGTGGTGTCGTTTATAGCGCTGCTCTACAGGCTCGCAGAACGTCACAGCTGCGGCGCTGTTCGCCCGCTGCTTGTCTCGCCATCGCCCAACCAACCTCCCGATTGCGACCTGCCTCCCTGGCAGAGCGACACGCTGGATCGGCGGTAGCCGCTACGCTCACGTGCCCCGCTACAAACGTCAACACGCAGAACTCCCCGACTGGGTCAGGCGTCGCCGTCCAGCGGGGCCGGCAGATGGATGCCATCTCCCTGCAGCAGATCGACTTCGAACTCGCGCAGACGCCTGCCGAGAGACGCGCATTCGACACGCTCCGCCACGGTCCGGGCGCCGATAACCCGGGCGGTCTCCTGAACCCAGCGCAGCGCATTGCCGCTGAGCTGGTTCGAGCCAAGCTCATCCGTGATGCCGGGATCGATCTTCAGAAAATCAACCGGTGCAGCCTCTAGATAGTCCAGCGCCGCGGCAGATAGCCCGAACCCTGTGAGAGCAACCTTGATCCCCCGCTCGGAACATCCCGACACGAATTCGCGCACCGCCGTGTGTCCGGCGATATGCGCCTCGTCAATCTCGAAACACAGCCTGCTCGCCGCGCTACCAAGGGTCACAGCGGTGTCCCAGACCTTTCGATGAAATTCCGGGTCGCGCATCGACTGCAGCGACAGGTTTACCGCCAGGATGCCGTCCGATCGGCGCTGCGACCCGCCCTCCAGTAGGGTGTCTGCGACCTGTTTCACGACCCAGGCATCGATCTCGGCCATCAATCCCCGCCTCTCCAGCGCGGGGAGAAACGCACTGGCCACCACACAACCGCCCTCCAGATCATCAAGCCTCAGAAGCGCTTCCCGATAAGCGGGTTCCTGTGGCGCCGCAGCCGCCACGGCCGACTGAAAAAAAAGCTTCAACGACCCGTCTTGCATGGCATGCCGAACACGCTTTTCCCAGTCTTCAGTCCGCCTGTGGTCTGGTTCAGCGCCTACCTCCGGCCGCCATACGACGACCTGGTTCCGCCCGGCTTTCTTTGCGGCGTAGCAGGCTTTGTCGCCGGCGCCGCTCAGAGCCTCCTGATCCATCAGCCCGTCATGCGTCACCAGACCAATGCTCGCACCCACCCGATAGCGCTGACCCTGTTCGTGGAATTGATAGGCGGCCACTTCGCGACACAGCTCCTCAGCCACCAGCAAGGCTTCTGCCTTAAGGCAGTTACCCAGAATGACGCAGAACTCATCACCGCCAAGTCGGGCGACCAGGTCTTCCTGTCGGGTACAACGCCGCAACAGCTGCGCCAGTTCCACCAGCAGGCGATCGCCCGCCGCATGCCCACAGCTGTCGTTAACCAGCTTGAAATTGTCCAGATCGATAAACAGCAACGACAAAACCTGTGCTCCGATCCGCTGCACCTCCATTGCTTGCGTCAGACAGCGCTCGAATTCAGCGCGATTCGCGAGCCCGGTCAGGGCATCGTGTGCGGCCCTGAAGCTCATTTCCAGCGCGGCTGCGCGCGTTTCTGACTCATCGCCAAATACGACCACTGCACCCGCGAGCTCTCCGTCTGCGCGCAGCACCGGAGAATAGGTCTCGTAAACGGGAACAGGTGCCCCAGCCGGCACCACCAGCAGCGTGTCACCGTTCCGCGAATAAGAGCGCCCCTGAGACAGACAGCGTTCAAGCAGAGGCGCTGCTGGCTTTCCGCTAGCCTCACTCACGATCGGCAAGACCTCGGACAGCGGGCGTCCATGCGCGAACACTTTGGACAGCTGGGTCAGCCGCTGCGCGGCCGGGTTCATCCACTCAACGCAGCCGTCAGCGCCGACAAAACTCACACCGTCCTGAATCGCATCCAGGGTAGCCTGTCTCTGCTGCAACACAGTTTCTACCATGCGCTCGGCACTGTATTGCTCAGAAATGTCCTGAACAGCGCCGGTCAGCCGCGACACACCGCCGTCGCGCCACTCCGGCTCGCAGGAGATCCTCACCCGTTTGGGGCCATGAGCACCTGCTTCGATATTCAAATCCAGCTCCCAGGATTCAGCAGACGGCGCCTGTGCATCAATTCGCTGCCGAAACAGGTCGCGCCCCGATGCATCCATTCGGGCGGTAATGGTCTCCAGCAGGTGCACCGGTCGGACTTCTATCTCGAAAACACGACAGGCCTCTTCTGCGAGGGTTATATGCTCGCCGCCGATGGCCATCGACCAGCCGCCTACCTTCGCGATAGTGCCGGTCTGTTTAAGAAATCGCTGTTCCCGCTCCATCCGGGCCTGCAGCTCGGTGAACTGGGAAATATCGATATGCGTGCCCCGGACCCACTCGGGCGCGCCAGTGGCGTCACGCTCAGTGACCATGCCGTAATCCCGCACCGAAACCCAACGACCGCGCTTGTGGCGCATCCGTAATACGTGCTGGTAGGAATCGGTGCGCCCGTCAAAATGCAGGCGTAGCAGCACTTCTGATGCCTTGAGATCGTCCGGGTGGGCCAGTTTTTCCCACGTAGCAATCGAGATCGGCTCAAGCTCTTCCAGCTCATAGCCGACGATTTCAGCCCATCGTCGGTTAACCCTGAGCTCACCGGTCTTGATATTCCATTCCCAGGTCCCCGCGTTGGTGCCCTGCAGGATATTCTGCAGTCGGTCCCGGCTGCTGTGCAGCGCCCGCTCTGCCGCCTTCCGACGGGTCACATCCTCCACATGTGCAATAGAGCGCAAAACATTGCCATCACTGTCCCGGTCAAGCACAGCGGAAACCAGCACGTCAATCACCGCTCCGTCTTTCTTGATGTACTGGTATTCAACATTCTCGGAATACCCGGTCCGAAACAATTCCGGCCAGGCAACCTCGCGCGCATACTGCAGCGATGCCTCCGTCATAAAAGTAGAAGGTTCCTGACCGATGATCTCGTCACGCGTGTAGCCCATGACGTCCAGCCAGGCCTGATTGACATCGACCATCCTGCGCTCGCCGTTGAACGAGTGCAGCATGGCGGGCGTGCGGGCATAAAGCGCTTCGAAGCGGTGAACCCGGGCCTGCAGATCAGCAAACTCATTGCCCGTCACCTGTTCGTATTCGAGCAGATTGGCGAGCGCTGTGGTAAGCGTTTGCAGCAGAGCAGTCTGCGGCGCTGACAGCAGTTGATCGTCGGCCAGTCCAATAAGAAACGCGCTGCCCAGAATCTCTCCATAACCGGTCGCAACAGCGAGACCGAGGCAGAGCGTCCCGTCCTCGCCTTCAGCACCAACGTTCTGCTGGGTGCTGGCTTGTGCGTCCTCTCCTGCCAGTTCCGGGCACAGCAGCACGGGCAGGAGCAAGGGACGCAGCTGCTGCCCTCCTCCGTAGCATGCGGTCCCGACAGAGGACTCCAGGGTACTCTGCTCTCCAGTCCCGAGATAAAGCGTCGCGGCCGTCGCTCCAGTAGACGACGTCAGCGCTTCGAGCAGTCCGAAGATCGCATCGTTGCCCCCCGCCGGGGCAGCATCAGGCAGCGCATGACAGCCCTCGGCTTCGTGGGCATTCAGCGGGAGGCGAAAGTAAATCACCGAGGTCCGTTCATCATGCGCTACTCGTTGGGGTTACTGCCACTGACAGTGAGACTGTCGAGTCTATATAAACGAATTGAGCGGTACTGTCTAAACTATAGTTTGTTTTTTTACCAAACAGGCTGGAAGCCCGGTGCGCACGCTCGCATGCCAACTTCGAGTTGCGCCGTAAGCGACTACCTGTATGGAAGGCGGCTGTGTTGGACGGGCCTGAGGTTATTCGTAGAGACGATGCAGTGCGCTCGGCGCATGCGATTCGAGCTCCAGCACGTAGTCCTGAAACTCCTGGGTAAAAACGGAGTGACGCTAGGACCAATAGAGCTTGAACCCTGGTGTGGAAACGATCGAAGAAAGCGTTTCCAAAGTTACGGTGCGCAGACTCTGGTCCAGTGTTCCCTCCTGACCGAGTACGAACGCGTTCTGGTAAAGCAGCACGCCTCCGTGCAGGAGAAAAATAAAATCGGCAAGCTCTTCCTCGGTCAGTTCAGCAGGTTCGCGCATGCCTCGACGGAACAACTTTCCAGCCTGACCGTAAAGACCGACATTCGCGTAGTACTGTCCGAGAGAGAGCGCGACGTCGCTGGCCGTCGCAGAGCGCACAGCACGCTCGTTGGCAGCAAGCTCGAGAATGACCAAAAGCAGAGACCCCAGCACGGACAGAGTGGCGACCGCCTCAACGATGGATTTGGCAGACGGACGAGCCAGGGGCATCAGAATCCTCTATGAGTGTCTCGCTGCATCAGCAGGCCTGCGTAACCGGGCCCCCGGCTGCCCGATGACCGCCAGTGGCTCAAGCTGCACCGCGCTCCAGGTGCGGCGGCGGGAGCAGCTCATAGCCCGGGAAACCGGCGCTGAGCTCGTCGTAGCAGGTCTCGTTATAGCGTTTAAAGCCTCCGCAGTAGACCATGAACATACGTGGCTTCCCCGGAATGTTGGCGCCAGAGTACCAGCTGCGCGTGGTCAGCGCGCCGGGTCTGCGTTTGGCGTACCGTAGCGTCTCCTCACGCCAGAACACCTGCGACTCCGGGAGAGGATGCAGCCGCGGTCGGCCATGCTGATCCAGCCATTCCGCCGTGTCGAAAATGAAATCCACCTGCTGCTCAGCCAGCGTCGCCATGTTGGACAGCACCGACGGCGACATCGCGCTCGAGGGCAGAAACAGGTTGGGGAAACCGTTAACCATCGTGCCGAGATAGTTCAGCGGGCCATCAGCCCAGGTCTCCCGCATGGAACGGCCGCCGACCCCACTGATGTCGATCGCGAACACTGGGCCGGATATCGCATCAAAGCCGGTCGCGTAGACGATCACATCGAGAGGAATGATTTTTTCGCTCGTGCGGATCCCGTCCTGCTCAATGCGCTCAATCGGCGTCTCGCGCAAAGACACCAGGTGCACATGCGGCTCGTTGAAAGTCTGCAGGTAGACGTCGCTCTGACAGGGCCGCTTACCGCCGTAGGGATGATCCCAGGGCACCAGATGATGCGCCGTCCAGGGGTCTTTTACAACTTCCTGCATGCGCTGGCGGATGAAATCGGAGATTGCGGCATTGGCTTCCGGCAGGTAAGCGTCCCGGAACGCGAGCGCGATGTAGTTTTCGTCCCATGCCTGCTGCAGCACGCGAGCGCGGCCGGCCTCATCAAGTTCCAGATAGCGCTCGCTGCCCATGCTGAGCGGGGTGTGTCCCCCGTAGGTCTCACGGAATGCGCGTCGCACCGCCTGCGGATCTTCGCGAAGGGCTGCCACCAGATCCGGATCCATCGGACCTGCATGCGTGGGCGTCACGAAGTTCGCCGTGCGCTGGAAAACATGGACCTCTCCGGCGAGCTTTGCGATCTCGGGAACGACCTGTACCCCGGAGGATCCCGTACCGATGATGCCGACCCGTTTACCCCGGAGATCCACTCGGCCGTCTTTTGGCCAGCTGGAGGTGAAGTAGGCCTCGCCGGCGAAATCGTCCACGCCGTCGATATCCGGTGCCTTGGGATCGGACAAAGCACCGATCGCGAGCACCAAGTAGCGACAGACAACGGCCTCACCGCCCGCTGTCTCGACCCGCCACAGACCGCTTTCGTCGTCGTAGCGGGCCGCGCCGATCTGCGTGTTGAAGGTAATGTCCCCGAGCACCTCACAGCGCTCGGCGACAAAGCGCAGGTAGCGCTGGATCTCGGCCTGACCGGCGCAGGCATCGCTCCAGTCCCAGTCCCGCACGATGTCGTCGCGGAAAAAATAGGCGTAGTTGTAGCTTTCGACGTCGCAGCGCGCGCCGGGGTACGCGTTCCAGTACCAGGTGCCGCCGACGTCTGATCCGCGCTCGAAGCCGCGCACTGAAAAGCCACGCTGGCGCGCCTGCCACAGGGCGTAGATGCCGGCAAATCCTGCGCCAACCACGACAACGTCGCAATCCGGCGGCCTGTTGGGGGATGTGTTCTCAGCCATAAGGTTCTCTTCTCAGTGGCTTCCGTTGCTCGGGAAGTGAATTTGGTTCTGCCTGGTGATACGTGTATGTAGACCGCGCGGCTCAGAGCGCTCACCGAGTTGGTGTGTCTCTACATCGCAGAGCAGCCTCCGCCGACGCGCGGAGCCCAGCCGAGTGTTCAGCCAGCTCAGCCAGCTCAGCCTTGCTTTGCCTCCTGCTCGGCCCACCAGTCGCCGCCGAGGGCGACCCGACGCACGGCATCAGTATCGGTCGGATCATGACCGACATCATGCGCAGGTGCCGGAACATTCTGCACCGTGTTGCTCAGACGGCCGAGCCCCGTAACCTCGACCTCGACCCGGTCGCCGGGTTGCATGGGGCGCGAGTTAGCCGGCGTGCCGGTAAGGACAATATCCCCGGGCATGAGGGTGATGTGGCGACACAGATCGGCAAGCTGGTAATCAATACCGAAGGTCATTTCAGCAACTTCCCCTTCCTGCACGACTTTACCGTTCAGATAGGTGCGCAGGGTTGAGCGGCGCACGTCGACTCCTCGCACGATCCCGGGACCGATGGGGCAGAAGCCATCCATGCCCTTGACCCGGGTCATGCCGCCGGCATCGGTATCCCGGAAATCCTGCGCGCCGACATCATTGGCCGGCGCAAAACCGGCAATGTAGTGCCAGGTCTCATCACGCGGCACGTTCTTCATCGGCCGGCCGATGATGGCGGCGACTTCACCTTCGTAGTTGAGGTACTGACAGTTGTCGGGCCGATTGAGCATGCCCCGGTGGCTGTTCAGCGCGCTGACGGGTTTCTGGAAGTAGGTCGGCGTCACCAGATCGGGCGCGCGGAATTCGATGCGCCGGGACTCGTAGTTGAGGTGAATACACAGGATCTTGGTCGGCTCGCAGGGCGGCAGATAGACAGCCTCAGATTCAGCCAGCTGCCGCCCGTCCATCAGCCGCAGACTGTCACCATCGACCGTTGTCCATTCCGGCCGCCCCTGAAACAGGATCCGGCGCTGCTCAAAGCGTTCGCCCTCAAGCACATTCATGTCGTTTCTCCATCAGGTCCATCATCCGGCGGCATCGTCTGTCCGCTCCTGCCTGCCTCCGCTGGCGCCGCTGAGGTGCCGCGTCAGATCCTCGGGCGGCACGCTCATCAAT
>Ga0181594_10000864_pt1 | contig 28470 bp, 30 predicted proteins | sample 071ome_18_FD_145603 | JGI IMG/M metagenome (GOLD analysis project Ga0181594, IMG submission 145603) | Coastal salt marsh microbial communities from the Groves Creek Marsh, Skidaway Island, Georgia - 071413BT metaG (spades assembly) | ecosystem: Environmental > Aquatic > Marine > Intertidal zone... | reverse complement strand
TCGCCGGCCGGAAGTTCAAGTATTGCAGCGAGTTTCGTGAGTCGAAGGAGAGCCGTCAGAGAGTCCGGGCGCAGCACGTTTTTTACGAAAAACCGCTATGCCATCGCAGAGCGCAGGAACGACTCCAGAGCCGCCGGTTCGAACGATCGGAAGCGATCTCGGACCTCACGAGGACCCTCTTCCCGGAAGACCAGAGACGTCCGGTGCACCAGCGCCCCCCGATCCGACTGGAATACGATGAAGCCACGCCAGGCCTCCTCGTCCCGGAACACGCGCAATGCCGCCACCCAGTCGCTCCCGGCTCCACGAAACCGCCGCGCGTCCAGCGTCGCCGGAGCCGCTACGGTCGGCGCACCCGCCGACACGTCGAGGGAGTCGACATATGCGTCCGGGTTCTCGCGCACGTCCCGGAGCCACACATCGAGGGGAGGCAGAGGGAGCAGATCGGCGCAGAACTCGGCCAGCGCGCCAAGAGGGTCATCCGCGACCGACTCGGACGGAGACTTCCGACGGTAAAGCCGACGCAGCAGCGGGCGGACGGCCTCAGGCGGGAGCATGAACACCAGAGCACGTCCCTGACGTATTCGATATTCAGCGTATTCCCGCTGCTGTTCCTCGGGATCGACCCCGAAAGTCTCGACGTTCAGCGCGATCAATGGACGACGTGCGAGCCAGCGATGGGGGGAGGCAACCGAACGATGTGGACCGTGGGTTCGTGGATCTGAAGTCCAGCCAGCGTCTCCCGCGCGCCGAACGTCTCCATCAGGGTTTCGACGGATGCGTACCGTTCTGCCTCGAAGCGGGCCATGAGCGCCACCAGGCCGCGACGCATGCGACCCAGAACCTGACGCGCCCCCACGAGACTCGTCGGAATCGGCAGGCGTACGTGGTACGAGACCGCCCCGGTGGGAGACGACGGGTCCTCGCGATGCAGCTCGGCTTCGGGGAAGGCGACACTGAGTGCATGCTCCAACTGCGCGTCCGGCTCGTCGAATGCGGTCCGGAACACGAGCGCGCAGGCATCGTAGTCGAGATGCGCGCGGGTCAGCCGCCCCGGTCCGAGAACGAAACGGATCGACGTACCTTCGTGCAGGTCGAGATCGCGGCAGATGTCTCGGAACCCGACTCGAAGGAAGGTCGGCCGAGACAACGGCCCAAAGCCGACACGCTCCAGCACGCGGAGCCCGAGCTTGCGGCTGTACGCGCGAAGATCCTGGGACTCGCGTGTGGCCGCCGATGCGGTAATCAACTCGGCCACATGATCGACCGTCGGGTCGTAGACCCAGTCGAGCACGACCAGCTCGGTACTTAGATCGAGCACCTTGACGCTACCGCTTCCAAGATCGACCACCTCCGACGTGGAGGCGTAGCGCCCCTCCACGACGAGTGCCAGGCCGATGTCTTCGATCCGCCCCCCGGCGGCGTCCATTTCGTGATGGTCGCGGTACTGCACGATCGCGCGCGTGAGCGGGAGCTCGCAGATACCCGGCACATCGCCCATTGCTTCCGGGCGGGTCTCGGTCGTCGTCGTAGAATGAAGCTGCATCGCGGCTCCTCCGGAGCTTGGCGAAGGGCGTTCTGTCGAGGGATCCGTCGCGGCCCACGGCCTCGAAACGTCCCGATTGTTCGTTCGATTTCCCCGCCCCCGGTACTGCCAGAATTCAGGGGCGGATCCTCACGATAACAATCTGTTTACAGCGACTGCAAGGAAAACGCAGCGGTCGAAACAAGATGGTTGCACCTGCTGTGCGGCGCAGGCATCATTCCCTCGACGATACGCCGTATGTCACGTATCCACCGCGAGTTGAAGGCTTCCCCCACCCCCCCGTACAGTGCCGCATCCGAGCGGCGACGGTCCGTCGGCTTCATCGAAAACCGAGCCGACGCGTGGGCATGCTTTCTCGTCACATTCCGCGCGACGGAAACGACCTGGCACGGATACCTCTCGTTCCGACCCAGTCACTCCGAGCACAGGGCCGACGAGGTCAGGACAACCGACATCTTCGTAGAGGCGTCCGAAGGTGAGATTCACGAAAAGGTCCGAAGCCTCGGCCGCCCGCTGCTCCACGGGCTCCTCGACTCCGCACTCCACACGCGCGGTCAACGCGATGGGAGCCCCACGCACCTGCGGGGTCAGTTTCGAACCCTGCTGAACGCGAACTCCGTCGAGATCGCCGGAGACTGGATCGACGACCCCGAGGACGTGACCGACGACGAACTCGATCGACTCCGCTCGCTGTACGAGTCGTATCGCATCGATCAGGTATGTCACTTCATATCGATCGTGGACCCGGACGATTTCGGTGAGGCGGTAGATCACATTCTCGAGGGCGAGAGCATCGACTTCCGGGCGAAGGACCGGGTGCAGTTCGCCCGCATCGTGGTAGACCACATCGAAGCCCACCTTCCCCTTCCGGACTTCGAGACGTGGGCCACGGACTTCCTCGCACACCCCGAGGCGTATCGCCTCTACACGCACACGCTGCACCGGGAAGGACGCCTGCCCTGAGCCAACCACGTGGAGACCCTTCTGGCGCGAGACTCAGACACGGGGGGCTGTTGCTCGGTACTCCTGGCGTATTTAGCTTTTCACGCTCGAAAGCAGTGATCTACCAAAGGATGTGATCGTCTTGGAAGTCGTCGTACAGGACAACGAGAGCCTCGACCGCGCTCTGCGCCGCTTCAAGCGGAAGGTGCAGCGCTCGGGCCTCTATTCGGAGCTGCGTAAGCGTCGCTACTACGAGAAGCCGAGCGCGCAGCGCAAGCGGAAGCGTGAGGCCGCGATTCGTCGCGAGCGTCGGCGCCAGCGCCGTAAGCGCCCCTAACGTCCTGGCACATTGGACGTCCGAGGCGGTCCCCGACGGGGACCGCCTTTTTTTTGTGCCCCGTCCGGGGTGACGCAGCCCCCCTGAACGAACCGAGGTGCCTCCCTCCCCTGAGAGAGGGAGGCACTCAGCCTCACACCGGGAGCGGAACCGGCTTCTCGCCGCTCCAGTCGTAGAAGCCCTGACCGGTCTTCCTCCCATAACGACCCATGGCGACGATCCGCTTGAGGAGTGGCGGAGGCGCGTACCGCTCCTCCCGATACTCGTCGAACATGATCTCCGAGATCTTGTAGAGCGTATCGATCCCCACGAAGTCACACAGGGTGAAGGGACCCATGGGGTAGCCGCACCCGAGCGCCATGCCCGTATCGATGTCTTCGATGCTCGCGACACCGCGCTCGAGCTGGCGAATCGCGTCGAGCATGTATGGCACGAGCAGCAGGTTCACGACGAAGCCCGAGTTGTCCTTGGCCGCGATCGGAACCTTGCCCAGCGCCTTCGAGAACTCGAACGCGCGATCATACGTCTCTTCGCTCGTCGCGATCGTCCGTACCACCTCGACCAGCTTCATGACCGGCACCGGGTTGAAGAAGTGCAGCCCGACGAAACGGTCCGCTCGCGCGTGAGCGGCCATGTCCGTGATGGTCAGGGAGCTCGTATTGGACGCGAAGATGGTGCCCTCACCGCAGAGACCATCGAGCTCACCGAACAGGGCGTTCTTCATCTCGAGATCCTCGACGATCGCCTCGATGACGATGTCGCAATCTGCGAGGTCGGCGACCTTCGTGGTGAACGATAGCCGCGCCCACGCAGCATCCCGGTCCTCGGCCGTGAGCTTCTCCTTGTCCACCGCGCGATCCATGGATTTCCGGATCCGCTTCTGCCCGGCCTCCAGGAAGTCATCGTTCACTTCCCGGACCTTCACCTCGAAGCCGCTCTTCGCGGCGATCTCGGCAATTCCACTGCCCATGAGACCGCATCCGACGACCCCGACCTTGCTGATGTTCAATGCTTCCTCCATGTAGGGAACTTCATTTCAAGTCTTCTTCTGTCCGTGCCAGATCACGCGCCACGCCGTGGAACTGCCGCTTGACCCAGCGCCGCCAGGACGCGGGTGGCGGCTCGAGCGACTCACCGACCTCCAACCGGTCCAGCACACCTTCGACCTCGTTGTGCACCTGAACGATCTTCTTCTGGTGTCCCCGGCCAACCACCGTCCCGACACCGCCCCACGCTCCGAAGCCCACAACGATCCCGGCACCGACGGCCAGCGCGACCGGGACGGCAGAGGCGGCCGCGATTCCGACGACGGCACCGCAAACACCTCCGGCAGCGCCGCCACCGAATATGGCCGCCGCAACATCTTCGTTCCGCGTCCCGGGGTCGACGAGAAACTCTATCAATGTCCGCTCATCGTCGACCCCGTCGAACCGCACCTCGACCGATTTCGCGGAGGCGATGTAATGCTTCTGAGAGGAGAAACTGGCAGCCCTGGCCAACTGAGACGCCCAGTCCAGAGAGGGCTGGTAGAGCAGTAACTCGGGAGCCCGACGCACCGGCTGCAGCAATTGGGTCGCAACAAGGAAGTCGTCAATCCGGACCTTCAGCTCCGGGACCGTTCCGGGAACGATCCGGGACGCCCGCACGGTCGCGGAGCCGAAGATCCGATCGAGTGTCGTGCCCCCCGCTTCGCCGCTGCGGACCTCCAACAGAGCCGTACGGACATGGGCTTCCGTCAGCCCAACCTCTCCCGCGATGCGGTAGAGTTCGACCTCACTCAGCCGCCCTTCACCGGCGTCGGGATCCGAGGCCGCGAGTTCAGCAGCCCGACGTATGACCGCATCGAACTCCTGCCGCGTGAGGCTCCGACCGACCTCGTCACTCACGCGACAGGAGTCCCCGACCGTGCGGTCTAGAGAGCCTCGACGATCACGGCACCGCCCTGGCCACCACCGATGCAGGCGGAGCCCAGACCGTACTTGCCGCCGCGACGACGCAGCTCGTGCAGGAGATGGATCGTGATGCGGGCACCCGAGGCGGCGAGCGGATGCGTCAGGGCGATCGCGCCACCGTTCACATTCGTCCTCTCGGGGTCGAGACCCAGATCCTTTTCAACCGCCTTGTACTGAGGCGCGAACGCCTCATTCACCTCGACGAGGTCCATATCGTCGAGGGAAAGGCCCGCATTCTCGAGCGCCAGGCGCGCGGCGGGAGCCGGACCGATTCCCATGATCTGGGGCTCGACGCCGACGAAGCCCCACGACACGATACGGCCGATCGGCGTCACGCCGTTGGCTTCGGCCCAATCGGCACTGGCGAGCACGGCGCTGGCCGCCCCGTCGCCGATGCCGCTGGCGTTTCCGGCCGTGACGAGGCCGTCCTTTCGGAAGTAGGGACGCAGACCTCCGAGAGCCTCCATGGTCGTCTCGGGACGCAGGTGCTCGTCCGCGGCATAGCTGGTCTCACCTTTACGCGTCTTGATCAAGACCTCGGCGATCTCGGCATCGAAGTAGCCGTTGTCCCAGGCGGCCTTGGCCCTCTGTTGGGAGTTGAACGCAACCTGGTCCGCTTCTTCACGGGTGACCGCGTACCGGTCCGCGAGTTCCTCGGCCGTCTGCGCCATGGTCAGGTCGCAGTTGGTGTCGAGCAGGGCCTCCCAGAGGAGATCCTCGAAGTTGGGACCGGCAGGCCCGAGACGGAGAGCCTTACCCCACCGCCCACCACGGATGACGTGCGGAGCCTGGCTCATGGACTCCGTGCCACCGGTCAGACATACGTCGGCTTCACCAAGCACGATTTCTTTGGCGCCTTGCACGATCGCTTCGAAACCGGATCCGCACAGCCGGTTGACGGTCAGCGCAGGCTTCTCCTGCGGGATTCCTGAGCGGAGCGCCACGTGCCGAGCGAGATAGATCGAATCGGACGACGTCTGAAGCGCGTTTCCGAAGAAGGTGTGGTCGACCTGGTCGGGCGTCAGACCCGCGGCCTCGATCGCGGCCTCGCTGCTGAACACGCCGAGATCCGTCGCGGTGAAGTCCTTGAGGGAGCCTCCGAAGGTCCCGAAACCGGTGCGCTTACCGGAAAGAACAACGACGTCGCGTGAATGACCCTGCGTTGCCATGAAGCCTCGTATGAGCGGTGTGGAGTGGGGAAGCGGCAGAAATTCTGGTTACCCCTCGACCCTCATCCTGTTCACCTCCCGCATGAGCCATATGTGGCGATCGGTGTGCGCCACGAGCAGGCCGATCGCTGCACCTGCGGAAAGCCGGAGAAGACCGAAGAACGGGGAACCGAATCGGATCCGGCCCAGGTCGAGACCATCCGCGCGCTCGATCGCAGCGAGAAGCCTCTCATGGGCACGACGGAAGTCCCCCAGAGCCGCTTCCGCGGTCGTCCCGGGATCCGGCACCATGGTCTTGAACGTCTTGATCCGGCGCTTCGGCGGAGGCTCGTTCTGGCGGACGAACCATGTCGAAATCATCGAGTGCTTCCACGGCCCTTCACTGCGGGGGACGTTCCTGGCATGGGCCGCTTCCAGCGCGGCATGGACCGAATCCAGATACGGGCCGTTGACGATCGCCATGTGGGCCACGTGGCCGACCAGAGACCACTTCGCCTCATCCGGGCGCCACGTGGTGTACTCCGCGTCCCCTTCGGTGAGCAGTCGCTCGACCTCCCCCACCTGCTCGCGGACGCGAGCAGCCACCCCGTGCAGATCGGCACTGCGATAGGGGATCATGCGTCGTGTGCTCGAGTCCGACTCAGGCGAACTCGGTCTCGGGCGGCTTGTCGAGGTGCTGCATGAAGGCCTGCTTGTTGTTCGCCTTCATGTACGCCTCCTCGGGCGTAATCAACCCCTGCATCAGGAACTCCAGCACGTGCTGATCCAGGAGTTGCATCCCGTCCTTCTTTCCCGTCTGAATGATCGACGGGATCTGATGGATCTTGTTCTCCCGAATCAGGTTTCCGATCGCCGAGGTGCCAACCATGATCTCCATGGCGGCCATGCGGCTCTTCCCGTTCTTGTGCCGCAGCAGCACCTGAGCGATCACGCCCTTGAGCGACTCGGCCAGCATGGAGCGGATCTGCTCCTGCTCTTCCGCGGGGAAGACATCAATGATCCTGTCGACGGTTTTGGGAGCGGAGTTCGTGTGGAGCGTCCCGAAGACGAGGTGACCCGTTTCCGCGGCGGTCATCCCGAGCTCGATCGTCTCCCGATCACGCATCTCACCGACCAGAATCACATCGGGGTCCTCACGAAGAGCCGCACGAAGCGCGTTCGCGAAGCTCTTCGTATTCGTCCGGATCTCGCGCTGGTTCACCAGCGACTTCTTGTTGGGGTGCACGAACTCGATCGGATCCTCAATCGTGAGCACGTGGTCGGCCCTCGTTTCGTTGATGAGGTCTACCATCGCAGCCAGCGTCGTACTCTTCCCCGACCCGGTCGGCCCCGTGACCAGGACCAGCCCCTTGGTCAGCATGCACAGACGCCGTACCGCCTCGGGCAGACCCAACTCGTCGGCCGTGAGAATCTTCTCCGGAATCGTCCGCATGACGATACCCAGTCCCTTCCTCTGCCAGAACACATTCGCTCTGAATCGGGCAAGGCCCTCGATCTCGTAGGCGAAATCGTAGTCCATGCTGTCGACGAAGCTGATGCGCCAGTCTTCCTCCATGATCTCGTAGACCAGGGCCTCCATGTCCGACTGCGACAGTTCGCGGAACTTGATCCGCTGGAGGTGACCATGAACACGCATGATCGGAGGCGACCCTACCGTGAGGTGGAGATCGGACCCCCCCTGCTCGACGAGGACCTTCAGGAATTGATCTATCTGAGCCATTCAGGGATCTCCGCGTACGTCGATTCGTGTCTCGTCGTCATTGATTGAGCGCCTCCAGTGACCAACTCAGCGCATCGGTGTCCTCACCTTCGACCTTGAGAACCCAGCGAACGCCAGCCTCATGTGCTGCGGTCGTGTCGCCCCCGTGCGGCCAGTACAGGAAGGCAACGGCCGCCATGTCGAGCGCACCAGCGGCCCAACCCTCGCCGCCACCCACCAGATCGACGGTCACCACGTCGAAGTGGAAGGAGCGAAGTGCATTCAACTCATCGCGCCATGCCGCGGGATCGTCGGACATCTGGACCGAGAACGTCTCGTCCGCACCCTCGCGCTCGTGCGAGTGGATGTAGATGCTCCGCCACGACGAATCCAGCATCAACTCGGGCAGGTGCGGAAGAATTTCCCGGCAGAGCTCGTCCGGCTCGGTCTGAACGATGAACCGGGCAGTCCCGGAGCGGGCGAGCAAGCGGACCTCCGATATGATGCCGTCCGGGGGAGATGGAAACCGGTCGGTCAATGACTCGGGCTGTGTCACGGGGATCAGGAGAACCTCACGACCGGACTCATCCGCGAGGGAGTCGACCCGCACCCGGACCGCCGCACCCCCCCTCGTGAGCTGTGCGTCCCACTTCGAGCGGGGCCCGTCAGCCGTCACTTCCGACAGCGAGGGAGAAAGAGAACGCTCCAGATCACCGCGCCAGTCGCCCGAGAGGGGACGCCGGCGAATGATCCCGTCTTCTTCCCACCAGAAGCGAGCGCGTGCCCCTCGCACGGAGATCCCGAACCGGGGGCTCTCCACGAGCATCACGATTCCGATCGCTTCGCTCAGGTCGACCGGCGCGCCTGGTTCTTCGTCCGACGCACTGGCCCTCGCATACACCTGACGGATCGTATCACGCACCCGCGTTGGCGAGGACAGCGAAAGCGAGATCTGGCACCCCGTGAGCACCTGCAGATACTCGACCGCATCTTCCTTCATCGGCGAGTCCGTGACGACCATCAGTTCGTCACCCGCTCGGAGAATCGGGAGCATGTTGTGCGTGAGCGCCCACTCCGCCGACACGAGGGACACCGCGGCGAGATCGATCGATGCGGGATCCGGGTTCACGAACGGGAGGTCGAACTGTGACGCAATCCCGAATTCGAGCTCTTCAGGCGTGATGACGCCATTCGCGATCAGCGCTTCACCGAAGAAGCCACCGTGGTCTCTCTGATATTCGAGTGCCGCGGCGACGTCGTCGTCCGTGATTCGCCCGAGCCCCTTGAGGATCTGGCCGATCGTTCGTCGTTCGCTCATCGCATGTCGAGGTCAGGCGCTCACGGCATACGCCGCGCGCAGGTGTTCGATGATGGCCGTCGCAGCCTCGCTCGTCGAGAGCGACCCGCCGAGGTCCGGCGTCGTCTGCCCGTTCTCGAAGGACGACACGACGGCCGCTTCGATGCGTTCGCCGGCTTCATGGAATCCGAAATGGTCCATCATCAGCGCCACACAACGGATCGCACCCACCGGATTCGCCCGCCCCTGTCCGGCGATGTCCGGCGCCGACCCATGGACGGGCTCGAAGAGCGCGTTGCGGCCGGGGTGGATGTTCGCCGACGGCGCCATGCCCAGACCTCCGGTGATCTCCGCCGCAAGATCACTGATGATGTCGCCGAAGAGATTCGAGGCCACGAGGACCTGGTACCGCCCCGGCCGACGCACGAGGTCCATCGCCATGGCGTCGACGTACATCGCGTCGGTCTCGATGTCGGGGTACTCGTCGGCGACCTCGGCAAAGACCCGCCTCCACAGACCGCCCACGAAGCGCATGACGTTGGCCTTGTCGACCAGCGTCACACGATTCCGCCCCCGCGAATCAGCGAACTCGAACGCCGCACGGACAATCCGTTCGACCCCGAGCCGTGTGGCGATGTTCTCCTCCACAGCCACCTCGGCGGCCGTCCCTTCTCTCATGGCTCCGCCCATGCCCGTGTATTCGCCTTCGGTGTTTTCCCGGAAGATCTCGAGACGAAGGGGCGTTTGCGCGGCCGCCAGCGGGGACAGCTCCGGCGAAAGCAGCACGCATGGCCGGAAGTTTACGTAGAGGTCGAGCTTGAATCGCATCCCCAGCAGGATGTCTTTCGCGTGCTGGTTACTGGGCACGCGCGGATCACCGAGTGCACCGAGCAGTACGGCATCGTGGTCCTCATCCAGTGACCTGAACTCTTCCTCCGTGATCGTGACTCCGTCACGCAGGAATCGATCCGCGCCGAGATCCCAATCCACGAGTTCGAACTCTGCCCCTTCGGCTTCGGCCGAGAACTCGAGAACCCGCCGGGCTTCACGGACGACTTCGACCCCGATTCCGTCACCGGGGATGAGTGCGATGCGTGGCATGGAGATCGAGTGATAGCGAAGAGATGGCGCAGAAAAACGCTCGGCAGATTAGGGCATGCCGGAAGGTGGCGCCACCACGATCACGCCGCGCCCCGGGCCCCGATTCCCTTCGAGTCGGAAGGGGTAGCGGCCAGGCGGTGCATCCCGGAAGGAAACCACGAATCGTGCTCCCTGCTGCAGGAGTGGTGGAGAGTCCATCTGGTCGGTCAGGGTCATAAACGATCGAGCCCGCTCATCCATCTCGAGCGAGTCGAAGTGCACCTCGTGAACGAGCCAGTCGGTCGAGACGAACTGGAGATAGTCACCGGGGCGAACCACGATGGAGTCCGGCTCGGCACGTTCGTCGGCACCGGAAGCGAGCGACACCGTGTGGACTCGGTCGGACTGCGTGAGCCCGAGCTCGTCGATCAGCTGAGGATCAGGACGCAGCGTCGGGTCGATCGGCTCGCACCCCGCGCTTGTCACGAGCAGGAGAGCGACGACGCTCCGACGCCACGTAGCCAACCACCCACCCCCTACGTGGTGGTGCTCGAGCCGCACGAAGCGCAGAAGTGCCAGCCCGGCTCCAGCTCCGATCCGCAGGAGCCACACAGATTCATATTCTGATCCCTGCCGCAGTACGGACAGAAGTTCATCGGCGTGCGTGCCGAGAGAGACGCGTGGCACCCGTGGCACTGCACCGAATCACCAGCGGACGCACCATCCGGCGGAATCTCGGTCGACAACGGCGGATCCTCAGCGGAGGCCTCCTCTGCCGGTACGTGATCAGCATCGCCCCCACCGCCCGTTTCGGCTTCGGAGAAGATATCTGCACCGGGCGGAACCACGGTGGGCGAGGCGCTCGGGGCGAGCGCCGCCATAGCCACGGGATCCTCCACCTCGAGCTGCTGCGCCAGATCCGGTCGTTCGTCCATCGCGGCCGCCGAGATGTCCAGATGCGCCTGGTTCAGCCGGACGTCGACCGCCGCGAACTCACGATACATCCCGGTGTTCGGATTGCTGCTCTGCAACTCGGCCTGCAACGTCCGCAACGCCGCATCGGAGTCGAGAACCAGGTATCCTCCTTCACCGGCGAGCAGACGGAGAAGAGCGTCCTCGTAGTCGCCGTTCATCTCGACCCCGATGCGATCCCGGTGCGAGCCGTATGGAACGAGGTTCTGATAGATCTCGGCAACCGTGAACGGACCTGTCAGATACTCCGGACGCTGAGTCTGAATCTCTTCGATGAGCGCCCGGTGAAAACGCTCGAGCACCTGATTCGACATGGGCCTAATCCTCGACTTCCAGACGAATGAGTCCGGCTTCGACCGCTGCCCGCAGGAACGACTCGGGGTCCGTGCTGGGCACCCTCACCCCGGTCTGCTCCAGCCAACGCTCGGCGAGTCGTCGCATGTAGTCTTGAACGGTCTCATGCCCGAAGCCCGCCTGATCGCGCATCTGCCGGACGATGTCCATCCAGTTTCCGCGCAGGAGGTGCCCATCGGCAAGCCGTATGACCCGTGACGTTTCGGATCCTTCGGTCGTCCGCTCGAAGAGCTCCAGCTGACTGGGATCGAAATAGCTGCTCAGGTCACCTGCACCCATCCGCGATTCGACGTCGGCCAGGAGCCGATCGATCGGATCCTCCAGTTGTTCCAGCTCGTGAAGCCGCTGCTCCCAGGGTGAGAGCCGAGTGTCACCCGACTCCATGTGCCACAGCGTGCGCTTGAGCTCCATGAGACGCCATACGGCGAGCGGGTCCCAGTGCTCCTGAGGCGGCACGCGTTCGAACTCGCGAAGCGATCCTTCCCAGTCGCCGCGGTCATAAAGCAGATGCCCGAGGTAGATCCGCGCTTCGTGCAGGTCGGGGTCGAGTCGAAGGGCGCGACGCACCTGGCGGCCTGCGCCCACGTCGTCCCCGAGACGGTGCAGCGCGTAGCCCAGCGATGCCGCGGCCTCCGCAGAGTCGGGACGACTCGCTGCTGCCTTGGCGAAGACGTCACGACACTCGGCGTAGAGGGCCGCACGATACAGCGCTCGCCCGATCGTGAGCATGAGCTCGATGTCATCGTCGAAGCCCATGGCCGCCACCTCGTTGAAGAGGCGGAGTGCTTCATCGCGCTGGCCGAAACGAAGAAGAGTTTCGCCCAGACCGACAAGGGCGTCCTCATGACCGGCGTCCAGAACGACCGCTCGCTCGAACGCCCGGCGCGCCCACGCATATTCCTCGCGGGCCAGTCTTGCGTAGCCCAGACCGACGCAGAGCTCGACTGCGTTCGGGTAGATGGACAGGCCCTCCTTGAGCATCTCGAGGGCCCCGTCGTAGTCACCGTCGTTGTAGAGCCGGTGAGCCTGCTCGTCGTATTCCTCGGAGGAGAGGAACCCTTCGGGCATCTGCTAGGCTCCGGAACGGGCCGCGGGTGATCGCACGCCGTGCTTCATGCGGGCAAACTTAATGCCCGCAGCCGACCCGTACCACCGCACGATTGGCCCGTTTTCACCCCAATCTGGGGTCAGACCTTCCCATACGAGACGCCGCAGTCGCTGCAGACCAGTTCCCTGCCGGCCCGGACGAGCCGGGCGTAGGGTCCGTGCCGCGGGCATACGGGATCCTGACCAGCCGTGAGCGCATCCTTCACCTTCTTGCGCTCAGTCCGGGTGGCCTTGGGGATGGTCACTTCGTACCGGATCCACGAGACATTGCACTCGAAGATCGCGACCGCGCCTCCGCCCTCCTGAGGTCGAATGCCGAGCCGGATCAGGAAGCCTCCGTTCGGGGACTCCATCTGCTGGCCAGCATAGTATCGCTTCAGCAGTTGCTTCTCGTTTTCGAGCTGCACCGCGTTGCTCAAGTCCGTCCCTCGCTGCTGCCTGCCGCGGCGCGGAAACCCTTGCCAAGCAGGGGCTTCTCGACCTCTTCAGACAAAAAAGTGGGCGAAAAAATACCGAATATCGGCGACGCGTCAACCAAGACGTGTCCGGCGCCCCTCGAACGATCGACGCCCCACGCGCCGAGGGCCGGAGCGCGAAACGCTCCGGCCCTCGCGCTGCCTTCGGCAACAGTGCGTGAATCCGCCCTAGCTGACGGCTTCTTCGACCATGCGAGTCGTGGCTTCACCGTGCCCGATCGCAGGCTTACAGAACCGGATGCCGATCTCGTGAAGGCCACGAAGGTCGGCATCGGTCAAATCGGGATAACGCTCCCCGATGTAGTCGATGGTTTCGTCCATCCAGTGCAGCTGATCTTCTTCCGCCGCCTGCAGGACACCGCAGCGATGCACGTGGCTGAACAGCTCGTCGCGTGCACGCTCCATGAGCTTCTCGTGCGACAAATCGTCCTCCTTAAGGGATCTGGCCGTGCGCGCCTTCAGCGCGCCGCTCCAACGTCTTAGCTTCAGCCGTGTAAGATAATTGTGTTCTGTCTTCAGATAAACCGGAGCCCAGGTGAGCCAACACGACGGGCCGGACGCGGTGGAGCTGGAGGTCTTTCGGCACCTCTTCACCGCACTCGCCGAGGAGATGGGTGCCGCCCTGAAGCGGGCCTCGTTCTCCCCCAACATCAAAGAACGTCGCGACTACTCGTGCGCGCTCTTCAACCCGTCGGGTGAGGCCGTATCGCTGGGCGACCACATGCCCGTCCACCTCGGCGCCATGCCGATGAGCGTCACGTCCGCGCTCGAGGAGCTCGGGGCGATCGCCCCGGGTGACATCATCTGCCTGAACGACCCGTTCCGCGGGGGCACACACCTCCCCGACATCACGTTGATCTCGTCGGTGCACACTCCCGATGGGGCACTGATGGGGTACGTGGCATCCCGGGCGCACCACTCCGACGTCGGGGGCTCCACGCCCGGTTCGATGCCGCTGGCCCGAGAGATCTTCGAGGAGGGCGTGCGCATCCCTCCGATCCGGCTGTACCGCGAAGGAGTCCGGAACGAGGAGGTCTGGGCACTGCTGCTCGCGAACGTCCGAACGCCTATCGAGCGCGCAGGCGACCTCGATGCTCAGGTCGCCGCCCTGCACACCGGTGCGACGCGGCTTCTCGAAATCGCAGAGCGACGCGGTACGAATGAGACGCTGGCCGCCATGGACGCGCTCATTGCGTATGCGGACCGACTCGTGGAAGCCGGTCTCGACCAGATCCCCGATGGAGTCTACGAGGGCGCGGACATCCTCGAGGACGACGGCTTTGGCTCCGGTCCGATCCCGATCAGGGCGCGCCTCGACCTCCAGGGCTCCCGACTCCGGATCGACTTCGCCGGCACATCTCCGCAGGTCCCCGGAGGCGTGAACGCAGTCGCAGCGATCACCTCATCCGCGACAAGGTACGTGGTCCGTTGTGTCGTGGAGGCGCTGCTCGGTGAGCCCCTTCCCGCCGGCGGAGGATCCATGTCCGCCGTATCGCTCGACCTCCCTGAGAGGAGTGTCGTCAATGCGTCACTCCCGGCGTCGGTCGCCGCCGGAAATGTCGAGACCAGTCAGCGCATTACCGACGTACTATTCCGTGCGTTCGGCGTCGCCCTCCCGGAGCTGATTCCGGCGCTATCCCAGGGCACGATGAACAATACGACCGTCGGCGGGACCGATCCTCGTACGGGAGAACCGTTCGCCTATTACGAGACCGTCGGGGGCGGCATGGGTGCGGGGCCGTCCGGCGAGGGTCTCAGTGGCGTCCACGTGCACATGTCCAACTCGCTGAACACACCAGTCGAGGCGCTTGAGCACGCGTATCCGTTCCGAATCACGCGGTACGGCATCCGCCGCGGGTCAGGCGGCGCAGGAGCGCACAGGGGTGGCGACGGCCTGCGGCGCGACCTGCAGGTCATGGGACCGGCACGCGTGGCCCTCCTGTGCGAGCGAAGGGAGCGCGGCCCCTCGGGCGCTCAAGGCGGCGAGGACGGCGCTCCGGGGGAAAACGTCCTGATCCGGGACGGGAAGGAGCGAGCACTGCGCGGTAAGGACACCTTCTGGGTGGAAGCCGGTGACATCGTGAGCATTCGCTCACCCGGTGGAGGTGGCTGGGGCCGCACCAGGGACTAACCAAGAGAGACTTTCATGCAGCTTCGATTCGCGGCGATATGCGAAGACGCTCAGCCCAGGCCCGACGGCCGCCTGGACGTGCACGGCATCTTCCACTCCCTGCCGGCGCCCGGATTTCCGGCCCTTCAGGATCACATGGTTCTTGTCATCGTGATCGAGTGGGATCGGGAGGACTACGGTCGTTATCGCTTCCAGGTGACGCTCGATCACGAGACGGAGCCCTTCTCGGAGCGCGTCCTCGACGTCGAGACCGAAGTGCGCAAGCCCACCGACTTCGAGGCCCCAGCCAAGACGCCCGTGATCGTACCGATGCACGAGGTACTCTTCCCGCACGCAGGCCAGTACACGTTCCGGATCAAGGCCAAGGGCAAGACGATCGATGGTCCCGGCGTCTACCTCGTCGAGGTGCCGGAGGCCCAGACCGGAGCCTGACGGCCCGGCGGAGATCCCGATGGCTTCCGCGCCCACACTCGAGGGGTACCTGCGCCGGCGTCATGCTGAGGGGGAGGTACTCGCATGGGCTGGGGCTGTCGACTGGGCCGTTGGCGTCCTCGAGACCGAGACGCTCCACGAGTGGGCCTCGGTGCAATCCGAGCGAGTCGACTTCCCGGGCCGAGGCCGCGTGCACGCCGTGCCCGCCCCTGTGTCCGGGCCCGAGAGGCGCACCCACTGGGCCGTCCGGCACTATCGCCGCGGCGGTGCGATGGCGATGCACATGGAGGACCGCTATATGCGAGGCGGGACCCCGCGACCCTTCCGGGAGATCGCCGCGATCGAGGCGAGTCGCCGCCGGGGAATCCGAACACCCGCGCCCATCGCAGGGGCGACCTACGTGGAAAATGTGTCGTACCGCTGCGATCTCGTGACCGAAGTTGTGCCGGACGTGCGCACGCTGGCCGACCTGCTCCACGAACACGACGGCACGCGAGGCTGGCTGCACAGTATGGCGCGGGCAGGCGACCTCATCCGCTCGCTCGGGGAAGCAGGCGTGTACCACGTGGACCTGAACGCCAGGAACATCCTGATGTCGGACGACCACGATGAGCCGGCGTGGGTCATCGACCTCGATCGCGCCCGGGTGCTCGACGGTGCATCCACCCGAGCGGCGGAGCGTATGGAGCTGCGGCTGGTCCGTTCCATCGTGAAGATCGGGACGCCCACCGGTGAGCATCTCGGTGATCGAGAACTCATGAAGGCCCTCGCGACGAGGAACTCCGAGCTATGAACGCATCCGATGCCGAACCGCTGAGGGAACGGTCGACTTCACCGCGGCCGCCGATGACCGCGTCCGGGCCCGGGCGCATCGTCGAGGGGGCAGGCTGGCAGGGTGCACCACCCCGCGAGATCTGCATCGTCATGCTGTCAGCGATCGGCGACGCGGTTCACGTACTCCCGGTCGCGACCGCCCTGAAGCGTGCATGGCCGGATACCCGGATCACATGGGTCATTCAGCCCGTGCCGTGGCTGATGGTCCGGGATCACCCGGCCATCGACGACTTCATCGTCTTCCGACGGCGCCGAGGTCTGCAGGCGTGGGTCGGCTTCCACGAACTCATGCAGGAGATGCGCGACCGGCACTTCGACCTGCTGATCGGGCTCCAGGTCTATTTCAAGGCGGGCCTCATCACCGCGCTCACACCCGCCCGCATCAAGCTCGGCTTCGATCGCACACGGGCGCGGGATGCCCAATGGTTGTTCACGAACGACCGGATCCCAGCCCGCGGCCAGCGGCATGTGCAGGACCAGTACTTCGAGTTCCTCGAGCACCTCGGAATCGACCCGGAGCCGGTGGACTGGGGCTTCGACTTCACGTCCGAGGAGCGTCGTCTGCAGGCCGACTATTTCGAGGGTATCGAGCGACCCGTTTGCGCGGTGGTCGTCGGAACCAGCAAGCTCGAGAAGAACTGGAACGCCGAGGGCTACGCTCGCGTGCTCGAGGCCGTGGAGCGCGACCACGGCCTGCAGCCGGTGATCGTCGGGGGTCCGTCGCCCGTCGAACGCGGGATCGCCGACGAGATCCTCGAGAAGACCGAAGCCCATGTGATCGACGAGCTGGGCGACGACCTCCGACGACTCATGTGGATCCTCGACGGAGCCGCGTTGCTGATCTCCCCGGACACCGGGCCACTCCATATCGGGCGAGCGCTCGGGACGCCCTCCGTTTCCCTGTTCGGCTACACGAACCCGAGACGTTCGGGACCTTGGCGGGCCTTCGAGGACCTCGTCGTCGACGGGTACGCCGAATACCCGGGAGAGGAATACCCGATCATGCCGACCTACCGAGACGGAATGAGACGAATCGAAGTTGCCGACGTCCTCGAAACGATCGATCTCGCCATGAAGCGGTACGTCGCTCCGTGAGCTCTTCACTCGACCGCCGGGAGGAACGTTCTTGAGCGATCCGTGGCTCCGGGCCACCTCCGTGGCCCCGTATGAACTGGTGGAGCCCACGCTCCAGCTGCACTGGGCAGCCCAGTACCTCGCATCAGCCGGACAGACCTTCGTCGAGCCGCGATCGGACGACAGTCATCGCTCGATGACGTGGTCTCATGCCCTCCGATCGTTCGTCGGTGAGCCTCTCTCGGGACCGGATCCCATCCGGGTCGCGCTGCGCCCCCTTGACCTGACGCTCCTCCTCGTGGGTCCGGGTGACGATGAACTCGGCACACTCCCACTCGCCGGAAGGACACGGGACGAGGGCTACGAATGGCTCTCGCGGGCCATCGCGACCTATCTCGATGGCCCGCCGCCGTTGATCGAACGTCCGGAGTACGACATGCCCGAGCATCCGGTCATGCGGGGCGCCCGGTTCTCGACCGGGATAGAACGCGAACTGGCTGCCCTCGAGGCGCTGTTCGCAGGCTCGGCCGGGTTGCTGCATGAGATCGCGACGCACCGGGGCGTCGCGTCGCCCGTCCGTGTGTGGCCACACCACTTCGATATCGCGGCACTGTGCGCACTCGATCGAGACGCCGACGGCACCGCGACGAAGACGGTCGGCATCGGGCTGGCCCCGATGGGTGGAGGGTACGACGAGTGGTATGCGTACGTCTCGCCGTGGCCGTCACCGGACCCGGGAGATCTCCCGGAACTCGAAGGTCCCGCCTTCTGGCATACCCAGGGATGGACGGGAGCAGTCCTGACCGCCTCGAATGTTGCCGTGGCCGAGCCGGGGCAACGTGCGCACCTGGTCGCACGCTTCTATGAAGATGCGATCCCCAAAGCCGAGACGGGATTGGGTTGACCATCCACCTCCGAACCCAGACCCACGCTGACGGCTAGAAGCCGAAGACGGCCTTCGTCCCGAGGAAGAGAAAGGCGGCGAGCACCCCCAGCGACGCTTCCCATTCATTGTTGCGTCGGTACTGGGCCCACCGGAAGCCACCCTGAGCCGCATCCGCACTGCCCGCACGCCGCCACGGCGTGACGCGCGGAATGAAGAGCGGCACGTTCGCAGCATAATCGCCGTACGTGTCCGGAAAGAGCTCGGTCAGGTGATTCACCTCACCGCGCATCGTTCTGGAGTAGACGACCGCGTAGAAGGTCACGAAGAGCAGCGGCCACACCCAGTGACCGCCCGCCAGGGACACTCCGAGGCCGATGAAGCCCGATCCCAGGTACAGCGGGTTCCGCGTGAAGGCGTAGGGGCCGGTGGTCGTCACTTCCTGATCCTTATGGATCGTGCCGGCCGACCAGCCGCGGAGCCAGAGACCGATCAGTGCCAGGCACAATCCGATCGCGATGAGGCGGGGGCTCGGCGCAGCGAACCACATGAAGGGAAGAACGATCAGCCACACCGCCTTCAGGCGCAGCCTCCGCATGGTCAGGCGCATGGTGGCCGACGTTTCGGGGTCAGCGAGACGAGCCGGCCGTGTCGGCCTGCGCCCGCTGCTGGCGGCCAGCGACGGCCTCTTCACGTGAGTTCGGATTCAACGGGTGGCCCTCCGTGACCGAACGCAGATGCAGGGTCAGGGACCCCGGGAAGTTCGGGATGTCCGACTTCACGTAAACCGGGATGCGGCGCTCGTCGTCGGTGAAGTGGATTTCACCCTCTCCGCCCTGGCCGAACAAACCATCCGTCTGAATCTCCGGGGACACGACGATCGTGTTGTACAGCACACCCTCCGTCTCGCGCTGATCCTTGCGCAGCACGATGACCTTCACCGGATTGCCGTCTTCCTTGAAGTACCGGTTGAGGGTGTAGGTCTTCCCCACCTCGAGCGGCAGGGTGCGGATGTAGTAGATGAAGGCGATTTCATCGAGCGGAAGTGCCGAACCGAGATCCCCGCCACGATCGAAGTCGATCCGCTCCCAGCGCATGATGTCGGGGTAGAACTCCCAGTGCCGGTAGCTCTGGTACCCGACCTCGTCGATATCGCGGATGTACCGCCACGTCTGAAGCGTGGTCACGTCGAACCACGTGTGATACATGTCGTTGACCCGGGCAGGCCCGACGCCCCCCGTGATCCCGAGGTTCACCCGATACACGGGATTTCCCTCATGCTCGTCGAGCCCGAGTACGCTCATGTAGCCGTCACCGGCATTGAAGATGCCGACCTTCACCTTGTACTCGAGATGCTCGCCGGGGCCGAACGGAGCCGGCGCCGCGAACGGATCGACAGGGACCTCGTCTTCGGTGACCACGACAGGGACCTGGCCCTCCCGGATGTCGTAGACCGCACGAAGCGAGTCGACGAGAATGTCTCGCTCCGAACGCTCGTCCTGAGCCTCGACTCCGCCGGACGGTACGGCGAGGCATGCGAGCACCAGGGCAGCCGCGCAAAGCAACGGACGGATGGCTGGCGCCCTCATACGGCCTCCACGTCGGCGGACCACATCGATCCCGGCAGCTTCACCAGACCGAGGAAGGTGCGCCACGGACGGAACCGGGACGGACGCGCCTGCAGATCGTAGCGCAGGTGCAGCGGCGCCTCCGTGATCCGCCGCGCATGCGGAGCGAGTCGTCCGAGCAGTTCGACGTTCGCTGCCCATCCGTCCGACGAGATGAGCGGATCGTTCTCCGATCGATCCCGGAACGCCTTCTTGAGCACGATGACCCGGTACGCACGCAACCCCGATAGCGGATCCGACACGGGCGCATCCGCGATCAGCCTCTTGAGGAAGGTCCGAGTCGCCCAGCGCACTGCCTTGAAGCCGCGCACGCCCTCGGCGTCCTCCTCGGAGATCGAACCCGCGACGATGTCGGCACCCCCCTCGAGGAGCTTCACTACGGTGACGATGTCGTCGGGCCGTTCGGTGAAGTCCGCCTGAAGTACGACAGCGCAATCACGCTTCGGATACGGCGCGTCGTCACGCACGTGGCGCAGCAGCTTTTCGACCGAAGCCCCGTACCCCAGACGCTCCTCCGACCGAAGCACGGTGAGGGGCAGCGAGCGGCGGTACCGCGCGAGGACCTCGGCCGTCTCGTCCGTGGATGCATCGTCGTGGACGATCAACCGATAGTCCCGGCCAAACTCACCCAGGACGTTCCGAGTCTTCCAGAGGAGGACGCCGATCGTCGAGGCTTCGTTGTGCGTGGGGATGCAGACGTAGATCACGGTTCGATCCGGTTGGTCCGGCTTCGGTTCAGGGTTTCGATTTCGCGTGTCGACGTACGTGGGACATCGCGTGTAGAGATTGTAACCGGGCGTTCCGAGCGCAGTTCCTCGAGCCCCGAACCGTCACGACACCGACTCCTGCGGTGGCCGAGTCTTCCAGCGCTTGTGCTGCCAGAAGTACTGATCCGGGGCTGATACGATCGCCTCTTCCAGGATCGCATGGTAGGCGGCGAGCAAGGCACGGGTATCGGTCTCGACGTCCCCGGTGCGGTGGAAGTCGAGCCGGCGCGCGTCGACCGAGTACCGCTGCCCCCATCCGGGCTGCCGGATTGCGAACCCGACGAACACCGGAACGTCGCGACGAAGGGCGAAGACCGCGGGGCCGCGCGGCGTCGCTGCATCCCGGCCGAAGAATGGGATGAAGATGCCATTTCGATGCGCATTCTGGTCACCGAGCAGCGCAGCAAGACGGCCCCGTCCCAAAGAGCGCAGCACGCCTCTGGGTGCGTCCGCCATATCGATGACACGCATTCCCAGACGCTCCCGCGTCGCGAAGAGATCGGCCTCGAATCTCCGGTTTGCCATGCCCTTGCCCACGACGTCGATCGGCAGACCAGACGCCGCGATGCACGCCCCCGCGATCTCCCAGTTGCCGAGATGGGCCGTGAGAAGCATCACACCCCGATCTTCGGCCGCCGCCGCACGAAGCGACTCGAGACCCACGAAGTCCACCCGCGATACAATCTCCTCCGTGGACCACCGGGGAAGACGGAAGAGCATCACCGCCTCGCGACCCAGGTGCATATAGCTCCGTCGCGCCACGGCACGACGCCATGCGGGGGAGGCGTCGGGGAATGCGAGGGCGAGGTGGGCATCCACGTCTCTCCGGCGCACACGGATGAGAACGCCGGCTAGCCAGCCGACACCGGCTGCCAGTCGGACCGCCCATGCTTCCGGCACCATCCCCAGCGCGAAACGAGCCATCCTGAAGCCTGCGTACTCGAGTCGGTGTCGGACGGTGGGGCGGAGATCCTCACCCGCCTCGCTCGACGCCGAAGAGACGACCTCGGTCATGTGCGCGTGATCGTCGGTGCCGTCTCGAACTGCAGATCATGGAGACGCTTGTAGCGGCCGGCCTGCGCGAGGAGTGTCTGGTGGTCCCCCTGTTCCACGACGCGGCCCTCCTCCAGAACGAGGATCTGGTCCGCTCGCTGGACCGTGGAGAGCCGGTGAGCAACGACGAAGACGGTCCGTCCCTCGAGGAGGCGCTCGATCGCATCCTGGATCAGCCGTTCGGACTCCGTGTCGAGCGCGCTCGTCGCCTCGTCGAAAATCAGGATCGGAGGGTCACGCAGGATGGCCCGGGCGATCGCAATTCGCTGACGCTGACCTCCCGACAGCTCCACCCCGCGCTCACCGACAACCGTGTCGTAGCCGTTCGGCATCCGTTCGATGAAGTCGTGGGCGTTTGCAGCGCGGGCGGCAGCTTCGACCTGATCCGGCGTGGCATCGGGCCGGCCGTAGGCGATGTTCGCCCGCACCGAATCGTGGAAGAGGACGGTCTCCTGAGACACGATCCCCATGAGCGAGCGAAGGTCGGCGATGCTGACGTCGCGGACGTCCACCCCGTCGACGGAGATCCGGCCGTCGCTCACGTCGTAGAAGCGACTCAGCAGGTCCACCACCGTGCTCTTGCCCGCGCCACTCGGACCCACGAGGGCAATGACGCTTCCGCGCGGCACCCGGAACGAGACATTCTGAAGCACGGGGTCTCCGTCGCGATACGCGAACGAGACGTCATCGAAAATGATCTCCCGCTCAAACGACTCGATCGCTCCGGCACCCGGGCGATCAGTGATCTCCGCCTTCGCATCGAGGAACTCGAAGACCCGCTCGGCCGCCACGAGTCCCGGCTGCGCCATCGCAGGGAACTTGGCCACGTTCTTGACCGGCGCGTACAGCTTCAGCGAAAGGCCGAGGAAGCCGACGAATTGTGCGCCCGTGATGTCGGCACCAACCACGAGACGCGCACCGTACCACAGGATCACGCCCGTGCCGGCGGCGGCCAGCATCTCGGTCATGGGCTGGGCCATGGAGCGAGCCACCTCAGCTCGCATGAACTGTCGGAAATAATCCGAGGTAAGCCCGTGGAACCGGGCGCGCTCACGCTCTTCCGCCGAGGACGACTTGACCAGACGGATCCCGGCCAGGGTCTCGACGACGTGGGCGTTGACCTCGCCTCCGAGATGCAGGACCCGACGGTCTCGACGGCGAAGCACGTTCACCAGTGGTCCCCAGATGCCCATGGCGACCGGGATCACCACGAACGCCGCGACGGTGAGCTTCCACGAGATGAGAAGCATGAACGCGAGCGCACCCAGGAACTCGAAGACGGCCGTGACCAGCCGGGAGACTTCGCGCGTCACCAGCATCCGGAACTGCTCGATCTCCGTGGTGAGCCGGCTGACGATCTGCCCCGTGCGCGTGCGGCCGAAGAAGCCCAGGTCGAGGTCGAGCAGATGGTCGTAGACGGCGTCACGCAGGTCGCGGTTCACGGCCTGCTCGGCACGGGCCAGCAGATAGACCCGAGCGAACGCAAAAACATTCTTGACCAGGAACACAGCCAGAATCAGGACGATGATCCGGCCGATCGCGACCAGAGGGTCTCCTGTCAGATCGACCCATGTGTACACGGTCGCGTCGAGCAGCCGCTGTACACCGTTTTCACTGGAGGCCAGAGGCGCCCCGCCGCTCACGAAGAGCGCATCCACGAACGGAATCAGAAGCACGTACGTGGTCGCGTCGAGCACTGCATATATCGCCGCGGCGACGATCGCGATGAGAATCGGGGCGGCATGCGGTCGGACGAACCCGACCAGGCGCGGGTAGAGGGACATGACTCGGCCTAGCGACGCGGCTTGAGACTCGCGACCGGTACGATCATCTCCTCGGGACTGATGCCACCGTGGAGGAAGGAGTTCCGATAACGCGCCTGGTACTCACGGAGCTTCGTCGGATACACGAAGAAGTAATCCTCGAGGGCGATCAGGTAACTCATCCCGAGTCGACCCGCCGGTAGACGCAGGTGGGCCTGATCGCGCGTCATGTATGCCGTATGCTTCTGCTCGGCTCGAAGATCCTGACCGAACTTGTAGCGCAGGTTGCTGGTCGCATCCTTGCGAGCAAAAACCGTCGACGGATGCTGGCAGAGTATGGACCCGTGGTCCGTGGTAAGGATCACCTCGTGCCCCCGCCGCGCGGCTTCCCGGAGGATGTCGAAGGCGGTCGAACGCTCGAACCACGCGCGCGTGAGGTCCCGCAGGGCAGCCTCGTCCCGGGCCACCTCCATGAGGATCGGCGACTCGGAGCGTCCGTGCGTCATGAGATCCACGAAGTTGAACACCAGGGCGATGACGGACCCTGGCGTCTTCAGCGCGGAGTTCACGCGACCGCGTACCTGCTCCCTCTGCCGGTCCGAGAAGATCTTCTCGTAGTGCACGGGGACGTCGCGCCCCGTCAGACGCTTGAGCTGCTCCACGAGCAACTCGTCCTCGAAGGCGTTCAGGCTGCCCTCGTCGTCCGAGGCGTCCCACCACCCCGGATGTGCCTGGGCGATCTCGTCCGGGTACTGCCCGGAGAAGATCGCGTTCCGCGCGTATGGGGTCGCGGTCGGCAGAATCGAATAGTGAACCGTTTCCTCGATCTCGAAGTACTCGGCGAGAAGAGGCGCCATGGCCCGCCACTGGTCGAGACGCATGCAGTCCAACACCACGAAGTACACCGGATCGGACGAGAGTCGGGGCACCAGGAACTCCCGAACCAGATCCACCGACAGCCGAGGGCGGTCGGGCGCGTCCTGCATCCAGCCCGGGTATTCCCGCATGACCCACTCGCCGAAGTCCCTGCGGAGAGACGTGACGAGCGAAGCGACGGTGTCGAGAAGCCCGTCCTCACCTGCCTCGCGCAATCTCAGCTGCCAGTCGACCAGTTCCGTATACACCGACGCGAACGCGTCCGCACTCTGCGCCTGTTGCGCATTCGTCGACAAGGTGCCGAAACGGGCGGCGAAGTCCTGGGCCGCCCGAGCCTGACGAATGGACGATCCCTCGAGAATACGCGTGACCACGCTCAGCACCTGACGAGGCGACGTGGGCTTCACGAGGTAGTCGTCCACACGGCGGCCGATCGCTTCGGTCATGGTGTGGTCTTCCTCGGATTTCGTGACCATCACCACCCGCTGGTGGGGCGCTTCACGGCGCATGATCTCGAGCACCTCGAGACCGCTGCGGCCGGGCATCTGTTCGTCGAGAAGGACGAGGTCGTACGGCGCTTCGCGCATCAACTCGAGCGCATCATCGCCATTCGAAATGGCGTCGACGTGATAGTTCCGCGCCTGCAGAAAGAGCAGATGCGGCTTCAGAAGATCGATTTCGTCATCGACCCAGAGGATGCGCTTCATCGCGCGGGCGGCCTGCGTCATTCGTGTAACCTACTCGGACACACCGAGAAACAGCACGGTCAGTCGACGGGTCAGCTCATCACGGACCGAACGGAACGCATCCATCTCTTCCTCCGGAGTGTGTCCGGCGCCAGCCGGATCGGGTAGCCCCCAGTGGAGCCGAGTCGCCTGTTTCAGCCAAACGGGACAGACTTCCTCGGCACAGAGGGTGATCACCGCATCGACCTGGCCCTCGACATCATCCGTCCCGTTCGAGGCGTGACCGGAGATGTCGACGCCGACCTCGGAGAGGGCCGCGATCGCCTGGGGACGGACGCGTGTGGGTTCCGACCCCGCCGAAGAGATCGTGACGCCCCCCGGCGCCATGGATCGGGCCAGCCCCTCCGCCATCTGGCTGCGAGCAGAGTTGGCGACGCAGAGGAAGAGAACGTTCTTCGGTTCGAGAGCGCGTAGCACAGCCGCCTCGACCATCCATCCGGGGGCTTCACCGGGCAGTGCTACATCTCCGACTACCGTGTGAGCACCGCCGCCCTCGCGGGCGACGACATCGATCCCGAGCGTGCGTGCCACCTCACCGATCTCGTCTGCACAAGGCGTCCCGTCGCCGAGCCTCACGTCGACCGCTCTCCCGTTCGCCATCGCTCCCTCGGGTGAGTTATGGGTTCTGCCGGTAAGATACACCGGCACCCCATGCCAGATGCCGAGAGGCCGGCCACCTCGTGGCCGGCCTCCGGTCTTTGCACGTCGCGCCCGTTCGACCGACCGCGTGAACGAGGAGCCGTGATGGACGGTCAGCCCGCGGCTGAGTCCTCCTTTCCGGCAAGCACGCCGGACAGGATGAACGCACCTCCGGCGAGAGCGGTATCCTTGAGCAGGTTCGACATCGCCGCCTGATCACCACCCACCAGCGCCATCAGATGGATTGAGGTCGCGAAGATCAGCAGCATCAGGCCGAGCAGACGCGTCGCGAGGACGGCATGCTTGCCTACGATGATCGACGTGGCGGCGGCGAGAAGCGCGACCCCCGTGATGTACACCCAGAGTACCCCGCCCGGCAGCGGGACCATTCCGGCCATTGCGTCACCCATCATGAAATGCAGGACACCGAAGCCTGCCATGGGAATCGCATAAAGGAATCTGCCGATCTGCGGTAACGCGTCCATCGTGCCTCCCTTCGGATGGCGAGGGCCCGGGTACACCCCGGGGCTTCCGACAACCTAAGCGACAGCGGGTCGGCGTGGTTCCGCCCCGGGGCTTCGTGCTTCGTCCGCGCCTACATCGCGATCCGGTACGGAAACCAGGAGGCGACCGGCCTTCCTTCCTGAACGGCAGGCCGAAAGACCCACTCGGCCGCCTCCTCGATCAGGCGCCGGTTGAACCCGCGGTCGCGGGTCGGTGGATCCAGCCGCGTGGAGTCTGCCACGACGCGTCCACCCTCGTCCACGAAGACCCACACCTGGACCTCCGTACCCCGCAGGCTCCGGTTTGTCGGCGGGATGATCATCCCACGCGGGGTCGCCGGCTGGAGTCGGTAGAAGCCCTCCTCGGCGTTTCCTCCATCACCTTCCCCGGTCCCGCTCTCCAGACCCGGCCCCTCGTCGAGCCCGGGCTTCTCACCGAGAACGGACGCCGGATCGTAATCCACCTCGTCCTCCCACTCGACAGGCTCGACCTCGACCGCGACCGCGAGCGGTGTCGGAGGCTGGATGATCGGCTGGCTCGGCGGCGTGCGAACATTCAGCGCCTGCAGAGAACCCGCGGCCGCTCGGTTGTCTCCGGCACGCGGCCCTGCCGCAGCGAACGGCGAGTCGGGAATCACCTGGCCATTCCACCCGAGAAAGATGATGAGGTGGAGGAGTACGGACGTGATGAGCCCGTTGCGCCAGGTGGACCGCTCCTGGCGTCGTCGTTCTCGGGCACTGAAGTGGTGATATTCGCTCATCGTCGTCTCGCACCTGTACTACTGGTAAGACGTTCGACGGGTTTCCGCTCGCACGACCTGCCGGGCCGCCGGCTCAGCTACACATGTCCCCAAACGGATAACGGGCCCCGGGGTGCGAACACCCCGGGACCCGCCGACCCCTGGATCTGTGGCTTGGCTATGAAAGCTACGGGGTCGGAAGCAGCACCGCGTCGATGACGTGGATGATGCCATTGGAGGCCGGGACGTCGGTGATGATCACGTTCACCGTGTTGCCCGCTCCATCCGTGATGGTCACAGCGCTTCCGCTGATGTTGACCGTGAACGCACCGCCCGCGAGCAGCGTGTTCGTGACCTGCAGGCCGTCGCTCAGGTCACCCGACGCGACTTCGCTGTCGAGGACGTGATACGTGAGGACGTCCGTGAGAGCCTGACCGCTCGGAACCGCTGAGAGCGCCGCGAACGCCTCGTTGGTCGGAGCAAAGACGGTCAGACCAGCGCCCGGGGCCGAGAGTGCACCGTCGAGACCCTGCTGGGCCACGAGGTCGACCAGCGTCGAGAAGCCGTTGACCACGGCGACGTCGACGAGGTTGAGATTCTCGGTGAGGACACCGTCGATGAGGTGAATGACGCCGTTCTCGGTCACGATGTCGGTCGCGATGATCTTCGCGCCGTTGACCATCGGCATCGTCGGGTCGCTCAGGTCGATCGTGACATCACTGCCCTCGACCGTCGCGACCATCGCGCCATCCGTCAGGTCGGCAGCCATGACCTTGCTCGGAATCACGTGGTACGTCAGCACCTTTTGAAGGAGCGCCAGGTTGGCCGGGTCCAGCAGCACGTCGAGCTGGTCTGTACCCAGCGCCTCGAAAGCGGCGTTGATCGGGGCGAAGACCGTGAACGGTCCCGTGCCCTGGAGCGTCGAAACCAGGTCTCCCGCTACGACCGCGTCGACGAGCGTTGCTGTCTCTTCGGTCACGATCGCGCGCTGCACGACATCCATGCTCTCCGTGAGCACACCGTCGATAAGGTGAATGACGCCGTTCTCGGTCACGATGTCGGTCGCGATGATCTTCGCACCGTTGACCATCGGCATCGTCGGGTCGCTCAGGTCGATCGTGACGTCACCGCCCTCGACCGTCGCGACCATCGCGCCATCCGTCAGGTCGGCAGCCATGACCTTGCTCGGAATCACGTGGTACGTCAGCACATCCTGCAGGATGGCCTGGTTCGCCGGATCCAGAAGCGCTTCGATTGTCGTCGTGCCCAGTGCCTCGAACGCAGCATTAATTGGGGCGAAGACCGTGAACGGGCCCGTGCCCTGGAGCGTCGAAACCAGGTCACCCGCTACGACCGCGTCGACGAGCGTTGCTGTCTCTTCGGTCACGATCGCGCGCTGCACGACATCCATGCTCTCCGTGAGCACACCGTCGATAAGGTGAATGACGCCGTTCTCGGTCACGATGTCGG